>OGKX01000066.1_pt1 | contig 79701 bp, 75 predicted proteins | sample 1572541 | NCBI WGS metagenome assembly OGKX01 (sample SAMEA2581982, study PRJEB24529) | metagenome | biome: Human gut stool | place: China | collected 2011
GTTTTCCAGCAGCATGTAAAAAACAAACGTATCACCGTTCGAGGTGGAGCAAAAGGTGGAGATAAAAGGTGGAGCAAAAATCTCCACCGAATTAAAACCTTTCTCACTGATTCGCAAAATTTCGCAAATCAAGAAAAGTAGTCGGTTTCCTACTGTTATCCAAACTAAAAACTGTAGGAGAAATGAAAAGAAATTCATTCAATGTGCTTTTCTTTTTGAAGAAGACCAAGCTGCAGAAAAATGGAGAAGCATCCGTTTGTATGCGTATCGCGATGATACGCGAGTTGAAAACAACATCCACAAGAGTATTGACCCGCCTCTCCGGAGTCAGGCAAAGGAATCCGCCAAAGGCAAAAGCCACAAATCATGCGACCTGAATGCCTACATCAAAAATGCGAGAATCAAGTTACATCAGATTTTTTGAGAGTTGGAAGAACAGAACCAGCCTATAACGGCACGTCTGTTACAGGAAATATTTTTCGGACAGGACAAAGTGCATAAGGAACACACAATTTTTATAGCCAGACATTTTGACAAGGAGCATCCTCATGTGTATATCGCCTACAACCGGATAAACAATGACGGCAGGACCCTATCAGACAAAAACGAGCGGTTACGGAGTGTACGCATCTGCAAGGAACTGACCTTGAAATATGGACTGCACATGGCCAAAGGCAAGGATCATGTCAAGACAGAACGCTTAAGGGAACCGGACAAGACAAAATATGAACTTTACAGTCTGCTTAAAACAGAAGTCAGAAAGGCCGGAAACAGGAAGAAGCTGATTGCTAGATTAAGCGAAAAGGGAGTAGATGTACGGTCCAAATACAAGGGAAATTCGGATGAAATACAAGGTATCGTGCTCATCATGAACGGCTATTCCTTCAGCGGCTCCAAGATAGACAGTTCAGCTATTCCAAGATAGATGTCGCATTAAAGACACCTCCACATTCGGAAACCCAAAGACAGGTAGCTGTTCAGAGTGAACCAACATGGCAACAGAAATCGCATGGAAATGAATTATACAGCGGTTCTTTAGGTCTGTTCACACCGAACCCACAACCTGAAGGTTATCCGGACGATTATTTGAGAAAGAAGAAAAAGAAAAGACAACGTAAAATAAGATGGTAAAAATAAAAATGCTTTAATTTTTATCTCTTCATTTTTATTCATTATATTTGCAAATAAAGTCAATATTTTATCTCAAATTGTAATACCTTCAATATGGGGACTGAAAAAATAAATAGGATTAAAGTCGTATTAGTAGAACAAGGAAAGACCGGTAAATGGTTAGCCGAGCAGTTAGGAAAGAATGAGGCTACTATATCACGTTGGTGTTCCAATACCAGTCAACCTTCTTTAGAAATACTGATGAAAATAGCTGCTATATTGAGTGTTAGTGCAAAAGATTTAATAAATAATGGTATTAACAAAGATATCAAATGACTACATTTACAAAGATAATCAATAAATTTCGCCACGAAGCGTGGTCTGAACGTGATAAGGGCTTTCGTTTTGAACGTTTAATGCAAGCTTACTTAAAAACGACAGTTTTATATGAAGGACGCTTTGAAGAAGTTTGGTTATGGGCTGAATTTCCGTTTCATGATCAATTCGGAGGAAAAGATGTAGGCATTGATTTGGTAGCTAAAACTTTTTCTGGAGAATATTGGGTTGTACAATGCAAGTGCTACGCTGAAAATAATTATATAACCAAAGCAGATGTGGATACTTTTCTTTCCACTTCAAGTAAGACTTTTGAAGTGGAAGGTAAAGAAAAAGCGTTTGCTCAGCGTTTATGGATTTCTACCACCAACAAGTGGAATAGTGTTGCTGAACTGACAATCAAGAATCAAACACCTCAGGTAACTCGTCTTAACTTAATTGATCTGGAGTCAGATGAAGTGGATTGGGAAAAGCTGGAACATGGATTATATGGTAAATCTTCTCGTCCTAAACCTTTTTCCATAATGGAACATCAGCAGAAGGCCATTGACCGAGTGCATACGCATTTCCAAAATCATGACAGAGGAAAGCTCATTATGGCGTGTGGAACAGGTAAAACATTTACATCACTTAAAATTGCCGAAAATGAAACTGACAATAATGGATTAGTCCTTTTTCTTGTACCCTCCATTGCATTGTTAGGTCAGACATTACGTGCATGGTCAGCACAAGCCAGCATTCCCATTCATGCAGTATGTATCTGCTCAGACGGACAAGTGTCACAACAAAAAATAAAGAATGATGATGGGGGAGCAAGTGTCATCGATTTGGCTTTGCCTGCTTCCACAAATACCGATTATATTCTTTATCAAATCGAAAACATTCGTCGTGAAAGACGTAAGGGTATGACTGTAGTATTCTCTACTTATCAGTCTATTGAAGTCATATCACGTGCACAAAGTGAATTGTTAAAGCGTACTCAAAATGAATATGGTATATTCGATTTAATAATTTGCGATGAGGCACACCGTACTACCGGAGTGTCGTTGAAAGGAACCGATGAAAGTGCATTTATCAGAGTTCACAATGATGACTTCATAAAAGCAAAGCGCCGACTTTATATGACAGCTACACCGCGCCTCTATACAGATGAAGCACGCAAGAAAGCCGAAGAAAGCGATGCGGTGTTATGTTCAATGGATGACGCATCATTGTATGGTGATGAAATTTACCGTATTGGGTTCGGAGAGGCCGTAGAAAAACAATTGCTTACAGACTATAAAGTATTGATTCTTGCTGTAGGTGACAAAGACATTACACCTGCACTCCGTGATGTAATTACTAATGAAGACGGTACGATAACCGTAGATGATGCGTCCAAATTTGTAGGTTGTATCAATGCTTTATCCAAACGAGTATTGGGTGATGAAGGGCTTATCAAGGCTGCAGACCCTTTACCCATGCACCGTGCCGTGGCTTTCTGTTCTACAATTAAAGCCTCAAAAGTAACTGCACAAATATTTACAGACTGCAAATCTGCTTATATGGAAGATGTAAGTGCAGAAGACAAGGCTATGATGGTAGATGTCGTAGCACAGCATGTAGACGGTACCATGTCAGCTACCGAACGTGATCAAAAGTTGATGTGGCTTAAAGCACAACCGGATAATGATATGGAATGCCGTATGCTCACCAATGCCCGTTGTTTAAGCGAAGGCGTAGACGTACCCTCATTAGATGCCGTTATTTTCGTTTCGCCTAAAAATTCTCAAGTAGACGTGGTACAATCTGTAGGGCGTGTAATGCGTCGCAGCCCTGGTAAGAATTATGGATATATCATTATTCCGGTAGTTATACCTGAAAATGTAGAAGGCGATGAAGTTTTAAGCAAACATCCTAATTTCAAAGTGGTATGGACGGTACTTAATGCATTGCGTGCCCATGATGACCGTTTCAATGCAGAAGTAAACAAGATCGAACTTTCCAAACAGAAACCTAAGCATATTCTTTTCGGAGGTATAGGCAGCGCACACGATGACGACAGCGTAGATCACAGTCTTGCTAATTCCACAAAGCAGGATACAACCAGTGCAGCCATGCAAATGGCTCAGCAACTTTCATTACAGTTTGAAGACTTACAAAATGTCTTTTATGCAAAAATGGTAACCAAAGTTGGCAGCAAACGCTATTGGGAACTTTGGGCAAAAGACATAGCCCAAATTGCAGAGGAACATATCAAACGTATCAAAAACTTGATTTCAGACGAAGGCAAGCATAAAAAGGCATTTGAACAACTGATGCGTGGTCTTCATAAGAACATCAATCCCAATCTTACAGAGCAAGAAGTTATAGAAATGCTTTCACAGCATCTGATAGCTATGCCGGTGTTTGAGGCCCTTTTTGGAAATTATGAATTTGCAGTTAGCAATCCCGTATCGAAATCCATGCAAAAAATACTTGCTCTGTTAGATGATGAGACCAAGACAGAGGAAGAACATGAACGTCTGCAAAAGTTCTACGATTATGTGCGTACAACAGTAGGCGATATTACCGATGCTGAAGGACGCCAACGCCTGATAGTAGAGCTTTACGATAAATTTTTCAAAGTGGCTTCACCTAAAACCGTAGAAAAATTAGGCATTGTATATACGCCAGTAGAAGTGGTGGATTTTATTATTCATTCCGTCGGTTATATTATTCAAAAAGAGTTCGGATGTTCTCTTTCCGATGAAAATGTACATATTCTTGACCCATTCACAGGTACTGGTACATTCATCACCCGTTTACTACAAAGCGGCTTGATAAACCGTGATGCTTTGGAAAGAAAATATCTTAAGGAAATCCATGCTAACGAAATTGTATTGATGGCCTATTACATCGCTTCTATCAACATTGAGAATGTCTATCATTCGTTGATGCCAGATAAAAAATATAAAAGTTTTGATGGCATTTGTCTTACGGATACATTCCAGTTAGGAGAAAAAGAAACGGATGACAATTTGTTTTCTGAACAGTTCCCTACTAATTCTAAGCGTGTCATTGCACAGAAGAAATGTCCGATTACAGTAATTATCGGAAATCCGCCTTATTCCATAGGACAGAGATCTGCTAATGATAATGCTCAAAATCAATCATATCCTACTTTAGAAAAACAGATAGAAAGCACTTATGTAGCACAATCGGAAGCCAGTTTGAATAAATCGGCATACGACAGTTATGTGAAAGCTTTCCGATGGGCTTCTGACCGCATAGACTCCCGACATGGAGGTATTATTGGTTTTGTCACCAATGGAGCCTGGCTGGATGCTAATGGTCTGGATGGTATGCGTAAATGTTTCGAGCAGGAATTTTCTTCAATTTATGTGTTTAATTTACGAGGGAATTGTAGAACAAGTGGAGAAACACGACGTAAAGAAGGAGATGGAATCTTTGGGTTAGGCTCCCGTACGCCAATTGCCATAACAATATTAGTAAAGAAAGGAGAGTAAAGAATGGAATGGAAAGAAAAAGCTTTGAAAACCTTACAAGATAGTTTGGTTCCTGTTCCTGCGGAATTAAATGAATTGGATTGGAAGAGCGGTTTGTCCTGCAAAACAGACCGTTTGGCACAACATATTTCAGCTTTTGCCAATCAAAAAGGAGGAGGCGTGCTGGTTTATGGAGTGAACAACGATGGCAGTTGTTTCTCGATTTCAAAATCTGATACAGACAGGATAATCCAATTATTAGGTAATATAGCTAAAAATAATTTAGCTTATTCAATATCCATTGAACATGCCGTCTTAACTTACCAAGGGTGTGCTTTACTCTTTATTTATATACCGGAACAAAACGACAAGCCTGTATATTTGCGTGGAAAAGATGTGTTCGATACTTACATCCGTTCAGCAGGACAGACGGTTAAAATGTCACGCAATCAAGTAAAAGCAATGATTGCAGAATCACAAGGTTATACTTTTGAAGAGAAAACGGCTAAGAAAGATTTAACTTCCAACGAAGTATTAAAGGCATTGAATTATCAGAAGATGTACGAATTGTTGGGTAAGAATACGCCAGCCTCAACGGAAGCGATATTGAATAAGTTGGAAGAATTTGGATTCTGCAAAAAGCAGGATAAAATGTTATGGAGTGTTACCAATCTGGGAGCCATATTGTTTGCCAATCATGCAAATGATTATACGGAACTGGAAAAACGAACTGTAATCGTCCGAAAATATGTTGGAACAAATAACCGGAATTTACTTTTTGAACAAGTTGGAGGTTTGGGCTATGCGGTGGGATTTGAAAATCTGGTAGACTTTATCATGAAAAATACTTCTTCAGAAAGTATTGAGGTCATTCGTGAAGCAATACCGACTTATCCCCGTGTGGCAATCCGTGAATTTGTTGCCAACGCATTGGTTCATCAAGATTTTGCCGTAACGGGTATGCCCATTACAATAGAGATATTCTCAAATAGATTGGTAATTACTAATCCAGGAGCACCATTGAATGATGTAAATCGATTGATAGATTTGCCGCCTTATTCCAGAAATGAGTCCTTAGCCCAAAGCCTTTATTTGCTAGGTATCTGTGAAAGAAGAGGTAGTGGAATAGATCGTGCGGTAGAAGCAATAGAAAAAATGTTCTTGCCTGCAGCAAAAATATCTAAAGGAGAAAATTTTACCAGAGTATTCCTTTATCCAAAGAAAGATATTAAGGATATGACCAAAAGAGAAAAAATAGATGCGTGTTATCAACATGCTTGTTTAATGTACGAGGATAATCAGTCCATCAACAATCAATCTGTCAGGGAAAGATTTAAGCTTGAAAAAAACAAATCATCTATTGCTTCACGCATTATAGCTGATACTTTAGAAGCCGGACTGATTAAGATAGCAGACGAAAGTATCACATCGAAAAAATTTGCTACTTATATACCTTATTATGGATAGTTTTATTTGCAAAGACAATATCAAGTATACATATATTATTGATAATCAATTATTTCTTATTTGCAAAGAAAATCCGTCGATAAAAAAATACTATAGAAATGAATAAAGCTAAGATACATTATTACGACATAGGTGACTACCTCAGCCGAGAGGATAAACTACGCATCATCAAACAATTTGGTAGCATAGAGCGTATTCATTGGACCATTCTTCAGCCCAATGAACATGGTGACTGGATAAATCATCGTAACGAAGTGTTTAAGTTGTTTATACCCATTGAGCCAGAAAAGAAGTTTGCAAAGAGGCAGAAAAGCTTCTTTGAAACATATGCTATTGGCGTAGCAACTAATCGTGATGCATGGGTTTACAATTCTTCCCAACAGACACTTGAAAGAAATATGCGGTCTATGATTGATTTCTATAATAAGCAAAGAGAAGCATATTCGAAAGCAATAAAAGAAAATACCAATTTATCAGTAGAAGAATTTATTGATACAGATGACACTAAAATAAGTTGGACTGTTAATCTTAAAAAAGATATTAAGAAGAATATTAAACACAATTATATTTCTGATTTAAGGAATAGTGCATATCGTCCCTTCTTTAAACAAAGGTTATATTTTGACAAACCTTTTATTGAGCGTATAGGTCTTTCTCCTAAACTGTTTCCTACACCCAATCATAATAATCTTGTTATTTGTGTTTCGTGTATCAGTGCAAGTCATGGATTATCCGTATCTCTAACTAATTGTATTCCTGATTTACATTATATTGGTGATACTCAATATTTTCCACTTTATTGGTATGATAATAGTAATGCGAATAGAATGGATTTGTTCAATCAAAATACAGATTACAAAGATAATTATGAACGTAGAGACGGCATCAGCGACTGGATATTGACTACTGTACGTAAACAATACGGTTATAAAGCAACAAAAGAAGATGTATTCTATTACGTGTACGGATTGCTCCATTCATCAGAATATCGTACGATGTTTGCTACAGACTTAAAAAAGTCATTGCCACGTTTGCCTTTGGTCGAAAAAGTTGATGACTTTTGGGGATTTAGTAAAGCCGGGCATGAACTTGCCAACCTACATTTGAATTATGAAACAGTAGAGCCATACCGCAAATGCCAAGTAATCTATGCTCCGCTCACTAATAAGGGCAAAAGCATTAACTATCATGTTGAAAAGATGCGTTTCGGAAAAATCGACAGCAAAACAGTCGATAAGAGTATTATTTATTATAACAATGCTATTACCATAGAGGATATTCCTGCAGAAGCATACGAATATGTGGTGAACGGCAAATCGGCCATTGAATGGATTATGGAACGTTACGCCATAACTACAGATAAGAAAAGTGGTATTATCAATGATCCAAACGATTGGGCACGCGAACACAACGATGAGAAATATATCTTCAATCTACTGCTTCGAATAATCAATGTATCTGTGCAGACTGTGAAGATTGTGAAGAGTTTACCGAGATTAAAATTTGAATGAAATAATATATGAATCTTTTTACAAAATCAAAGCTGTACTATAAAGCCATGCAAACAAAATATGGCATTTTATTCCTATATACATTAATAGGATTTGCAGCAACATTTATTATTTACTTATTTTACTCACATTATTCGTTAAAACAATCACAGAAACAAATAAAAAAAGATTATATTGAACATATCCAAAAAGCTGATAGTTTATATATTCATTGGACTGAATATAATAATACGGTTATGTTAAGTGGCCAAAAAGTAAATAATGCCGTATTTAGAGATTCAATAATCAAATCGACATTATCCAATAAGTATAGGCTATCAAGAAATCAATATGATAATTTGATATTAGTATTAAATTCACATTTTGCTAAGATAGATTCTCTGCACAGACAATATGATGAAAAGCTATTACGTGATTCTTTACGGCTAAACACTGAAAGAGAATTATTGGAAGGACAAACCCAAACTATGCTTGAACTCCATCTCAATAAAATCGAACACGAATATAGTAATATAACCATGTGGGGAGCTGTCTTGACAATTCTATTTCTTGTGTTTAGTTTTTATTCCATTTACAAGATGGATGAACTTATTCAACAAGGGAATGAAGGAGTTAAAGATATAAAGCGACTCAAAAAAGAAGGAGACGACAGCATTACAAGTGTTAAAACAGAAAATAATGAACAAATTAAAAAGTTAAAAGAAGAAACAGAAAAAATCATTAAGGAGCATAGAGAAAAACTGGAAGGCATGTCTTCTAATTTTAGTGCGCAACAAAATGATTTATATAAGAGAGCTAATGAATATTTAAATGGTTTGAGAAAAAACTCTGACGAACAAAGTCAAAAAATATTATCGGAATATAATATTATACTTCAAGAACAGTCAAATGTTTATACCAAAAAGATAAATGAGCAAACAGAAGGTTTTGAATCAAGGTTAACTTCAATAGGAGAATTTATAACGACATTACAGCATGCAAAAGAAAAATTAGACACTTATTTAAATAATGTTCAAAAACAAATGAATTCTATTGAAGAGCAAAATAAGTTACTTACAGTTATCATAGCCACATTACTAAATGCACAAAATAGTAGTGATGGTACTACTGAAGAAAATTCAAACCTTACAAAGCTTATTGAAAGACTTCAAGAAGCAGTGAAGAAAAATCAAATAAAGAATGACACTGAAAATGGAGGACAGCAAGATGGACAGTAGTCAGTTATATAATCAATTCTCACATGAGTTAAGACAAGCGGATAATTGTCAAATACAAATATCACAAAAGATATTTGAATTACAACTTATAGATATAAACCTAAAGTATGGTAATAATGATAGCGAATGGAATATCCAAAATTTAGTTAAGAAAAATAACATTAAAGTTAGCCTTCATTCTATAGAGAATGAAAGAAATACATATTTGACTCGTGCTATTACATGTGCTTTGCAATTAGCTGAATATGAAGTGGAGAATAGTAAAAATATTGTTTTCCCAATGGCATATTTAGCCTTAAATTCCATAAATTCATTTATTTCTTCTTATAAAGTTAATTTAGATTTGTCACTTTTTATCAAGTCAAAGGTATCCTACATTTCTAATAAACTTATTTTAGAGTCTAACCTTAGTTTTATTAATCTAAGAACAGAAATTAATAAATTAAAATCATCATGTCATATCTTCTAATATTTTTCAATATCTTTGTCATCGGAAAGCTCCACGCAACCTTGTGCAAAATATTGCAAGCCTCCGGTGGAGCAATAGCGGGAGATTACTTCTTTAGCTAAAAGTTATATCAAAGATATTCAGCCACTTATCGTTATATTACGATTCCTGGTGGCACCACTTTGAAAAGAATAAAAGACAATGAAATCCTGATTTCCAAGCGAAATCGGGATTTTTTGTTTTCCAGCAGCATGTAAAAAACAAACGTATCACCGTTCGAGGTGGAGCAAAAGCAGGAATGGCGGCAATCATCAGCCACATCCAAAATACGGACAATGCATGTAGTCCCATACGAATAATAAGCCGCAAATTCTGCGGTTAACTATCCGCAAAATATTTATTTACAGAAAAGCTGTGACGCCTCATGTATATACGAACATAAAGAATGTACTTTCCTTTCGTGAAGCAAGAAACCTGGGAGTGATAATACTGACCGCTCGACACTCCGACATCGAGTAGTACAATCCGCCAAATCGAGTAGTACGATTCGGCCTCAACGTACTACTCGATGAGACGGAAACGTGCGGTCGATTCGGCCTCAACGACCGCACGATTCCGGCCCATCTTCCAGACACCTTCAGAGGGTCTTCAGAAAGCCTTCGGGCTTTTAAAAAAACGTTTCGATGTTTCAGACAAAACGCTTCGGCGTTCTACTTAAAACGTTTCGGCGTTTTTTCAAACGAAAACTGCCCTGCACCAACCTTTCTTTTCAGGCTGTTACAGGGCAGACTTATTACAAGTAAATCCAGATGTCTTTATTTTTTTGACACAACCGAGCAGGCTCCGGAAGTAATTTGCAAAGCTTCCGGATGTTCCTTGATATAGGACTCAATGTGACGGACACGCTTTTCTTCCAGAATTTCATCAACCGCAATCAGAATACCGGTTTCTTCCACATCTCCGAAGCCGTCATTGATAGCCGTACCAAACATACGCATCGTCGGCGACAGGCTCATATAGGCATTTACCAGCGGCGGAATGTTGTAGCCCAGTTTGCGGACTTCCGTATTCAGCACCTTGTAGTCTTCCTTGAACGTATCATAACAGAAAAGCTTTTCCAGTTCCGAGGTTTCCGTTTCTATCTGAAGAGGTTCCATCGGAGTTATCAGGTTGTCCTTGTCCGAGAAATGCTTCTTGAGGAAATACAGGATCATGTCGCGTCCGCGGTGACTGTAGCTGGGATACATGGTCATCTTTCCATAGAAATACTTCACGTTCGGCTTAATGACCGTCAGGGCTCCCAGTCCATCCCACAAGTTGTCGAGTGCAAACAAACCTTTTGAACCGGCACGAGTGGACTGATATTCCAGTGTCACAAAAGAGCGTCCGAGCTCAATCGTCGTAGGAAGATACTCTTTCAGAAACTTTTCTGAGAAATTAAACATGTGTGCCGTAGCCAGTACAGGCTTACCCTGTGCATCAAATTCAACTTCATCTCCCAGTATATACCGATATCCCCCTAAAATTTCTTCCGCATCCGGATTCCAGACAATCAGCTGATGATATGGATTTTCCATCAAATCATATTCATCCAAGTCCAGTGCTTTTCCCGTACCGCCACCGGCTGCACGGAATGCAATCTCACGCAAACGTCCGATCTCCTTCAATACATTCGGAGCATTTTTCCACGTAACGATATAGATCTCGTTATGGCTCTTGTTCGTGAACCGCAGGCGTTTGTCTTCCGTAAGTTCCGACTTCAACACTTCCTTGTTAATCGGTGCAATAATATCTTCCATATATTTCTGTTAATAGCTTTTTCTCAAAGTTTATATACCAGTTCGCGCACATAGTCGGCCCATTCGGCAGCATTCCTTGACTTGTTGAAGGTTTGCCAGGGAATAGGCTTCCCGAAAGTCACCTTAAAGGTCTTGTGACGGTTCTTGTACATCTCATCGACCAGAAACAGCATTGCTACATTGAATTTTACTCCCAAAAACTTGCAGAGGTTCGCCAGATTGTAGAAGAAGTTAGAGTTTCTTCCTTCGAAATGAATAGGAACTACCATTCGCTCGGTCTCTACGCTCTTTACGATAAATGTCTTCTTCCAGGGCAAATCTTTGATAACTCCATGCTGACGGCGCGAACACAAACCGGCCGGAAACATAATGATATGATCATCCGAACGGAAACCGGCTTCCACCATTCTGGGGAAATCCCGCGACTGGGAACCCGTCTTGTTGATCGGAATGCAAAGAGGCGCAAGCCCATGCAAGTTCATCAACAGATCGTTGACCAGATACTTGATGCGGCCTCCATAGTGTTTCCCCAACACATAGCCTAACGCAACTCCGTCCTGACCTCCCAGCGGATGATTGGAAACAAATGTACACAAGCCTTCAGACGGCAGGTTTTCAATCCCTTCCACTTCCAGCTTGATGTCCAGATATTCCATGCAAGCTTCCAGAAAGTCTACCCCCGACTTGTCAGCCGTACGGGTCAGAAAGGCATTTACCTCATCCTGATGGACAATGCGCTTGAGAAAGGACACGACAAAACGGGGAATCTTTTTGGCCTTTTCCCCTGCCTTATCCTTCAGGACCTTATCTATGTCAATTAAAAAAATAGAATTTTCAGCCATCTTCGCACATTTTTACTGTGCAAAAGTAACGTATCTTTTGAAAAGTCACTCATTTATTCTAGAAAAATGTTACAATTCACCTTAAAAAAGATACAAAGCTTTCCTTCCGGATGAGAAATAATACACTTATGTAACACGGCAGAAACAGCCGTAAACAGGTCATTTATCGCTTTAACGACCTGTTGATAACTTCTTGAAAGTTTTTTATTTATTTATAGTTAGTATTTGTCGGGAAATATCTAATTTTACGCCTTGATTAATATAATAAGGTATTCCTTGCAAAAAACGGACTGATGAACGAGACTGAACAAACATATCACATTCCTGTATTACTGGAAGAAAGCATTGACGGGATGAACATCCAGCCGGGTGGCATCTATGTAGACATGACATTCGGCGGAGGAGGACACTCTAAAGAAATCCTGCGGCGCATGGACAAGGACAGCCGGCTGTTCAGCTTTGACCAGGACGAAGACGCCGAACGCAATATTGTGAATGACGAACGCTTTACATTCGTACGAAGCAACTTCCGATACCTCCACAACTTCCTGCGCTATTATGGTGTGGAAAAGGTGGATGCCATCCTGGCCGACCTGGGCGTTTCATCGCATCACTTTGACGATTCGGAACGGGGATTCTCGTTCCGGTTCGACGGCAATCTGGACATGCGCATGAACAAACGGGCAGGCATCACTGCCGCAGACATCGTGAACACGTACGAAGAAGAGCGGCTGGCCGACTTATTCTACCTGTACGGCGAACTGAAGAACAGCCGGAAGCTGGCTGCAACCCTCGTAAAAGCACGCAGCAGCAAGAAGATCGTTACCATCGGAGACTTTCTGGATATCGTCAAACCGCTCTACGGACGCGAAAGAGAAAAGAAAGAACTGGCAAAGGTCTTTCAGGCACTGCGCATCGAAGTGAACCAGGAAATGGAAGCCTTGAAAGAAATGCTTTATGCGGCAACCGAGGCTCTGAAACCGGGCGGCCGCCTGTCGGTCATCACTTATCATTCACTGGAGGACCGCATCGTGAAGAATGTCATGAAAACCGGCAACGCCGAAGGCAAATCCGTTCAGGACTTCTACGGCAACGTGCAGTCTCCTTTCAGACTGGTAAACAACAAGGTGATCGTTCCGACTGAGGAAGAAATCATACGCAACCCGCGTTCACGCAGTGCCAAACTAAGAATCGCTGAAAAGAAATAAAGACCGATGATTATGGAACAACAAGACGAGAAACGACAAGAAACTTCACATATCACCCTGCGAAGTATATTGGGTGGAGACATCCTGGCTCACGACTGGCTGAAGAGACAAGCCAAACTGCTTGTGCTCATCGTCATCCTGACGTTCCTGTATATCGACAACCGTTATGCCTGCCAGCAGGAGCTGATTGAGATCGACAAGCTGAAGAAAGAACTGACCGACATCAAATATGATGCCCTGACCATTTCTTCTGAACTGACAGAGAAGAGCAGACAGTCGCGCATTGAAGAATTTATATCCAAGGAGGGTACTCCGCTGGAAACCGCAGCCACTCCCCCCTATCTGATTAAAGAAAAGTAAGCATGATACCTGAACAGAAAAAAGTTATGTTGCGCTATACGACTCTCGTGCTGTTCTTTGCACTGATGTCCGTATGCATTATTGTGAAAGCGGGACTCATCATGTTTGCCGAAAGACAATACTGGAAAGATGTAGCCGACCGCTTCGTCAAGGAAAATGTGGCCATCCCGCCTACCCGGGGAAACATCATCTCTGCCGATGGCAAACTGATGGCCAGCAGCCTGCCCGAATATAAAATCTACATGGACTTCAAGGCCGGAGGCTATAAGAAGGATACCATGCTGATGAACCACCTGCAGGAAATCTGCGAAGGGCTTCACCAGATATTTCCGGATAAAAGCGCCCAGGAGTTCAGACGGCACATTCTCAAGGGAAGAAAACAAAAGAGCCGCAACTATCTGCTGTATCCCAAACGCATCTCTTACATCGAATACAAGGAAGTAAAGAAACTTCCGGTATTCTGCCTCGGCAAGTATCAGAGCGGCTTCCATGAACTCAGCTTCAACCAGCGGAAGAAACCTTTCGGTTCGCTGGCCATGCGTACACTGGGAGACATGTATCCGGACATGGCACAAGGAGCCAAGAATGGTCTGGAGCTGGCGTATGACTCTCTGTTAAAAGGAGAAAACGGAATCACGCATCGCCAGAAGGTGATGAACAAATACCTGAATATCGTCGACAAGCCGGCAGTGGATGGCTATGACATCATTACGACAATCGATGTCAATATGCAGGATATTGCAGAAAAGGCTTTGGTGGATCAGCTGAAGAACCTTGAAGCACAATCCGGTGTGGCAGTCGTCATGGAAGTGGCAACCGGAGAAGTGAAAGCCAACGTGAACATGACCCGGGCCAGCGACGGGAATTATTACGAAATGAGAAACCTCGCCATCAGCAACCTGATGGAACCCGGTTCAACCTTCAAGACGGCATCCATCATGGTAGCCATGGAGGATAAATACATCACTCCTGATTATGTAGTCGATACCGGGAATGGTATTGTCAACATGCATGGCAGCAACATGAAAGACTGGAACTGGCATCATGGAGGTTACGGTCCGCTTGATGTAACTCACATTCTGGAATATTCTTCCAACGTGGGTGTTTCAACGATCATCGATAAATTTTACGGGAAAGATCCCCAGAAGTTTATTGACGGCTTGAGAAGAATGGACATTGACACTCCGCTCCACTTAGGCATTGCCGGTGAGGCCAGCCCGCGTATTCTGGGTCCCAAGGAACGTTCTTACTTTGCCCGGACTACTTTACCCTGGATGAGTATCGGATATGAAACGATGTTCCCGCCGATCTACATCCTGAACTTCTATAATGCCATTGCCAATAATGGTGTCATGGTAAAGCCTAAGTTCGTGAAAGCCATTGCACGCGACGGAGACATTGTCGAAGAGTTCGAAACAGAAGTGGTCAATCCCAAGATTTGTTCGGACACTACCCTGATGTATATCCGGGAAATTCTGAAGAAAGGGGTTTCTGAAGGTCTGGCCAAACAGGCCGGAAGCAAGCAGTTCTCCGTTTCAGGAAAAACCGGAACGGCACAGATTTCCCAAGGTAAGGCGGGATATAAAAGCGGTAAGACCAAATATCTGGTCAGCTTCTGCGGTTATTTCCCATCCGAAAATCCGAAATACAGCTGCATCGTTTCCATCGAAGGTCCTAACGGATATCCGTCCGGAGGTGTACAGGCCGGAAGCGTGTTCAGCCGTATTGCCGAACGGATCTATGCAAAGCATCTGTACAAGGATCTGGCCGAAGCCAAGGATTCTACTGCCATATTCATCCCCGACGTGAAAAACGGTGATCTGAAAGAGGCTGCCTTTATCCTGCAGCAACTGAATATCGCCAGCAACGGAAGCAGTATTCCGCAAGGAAAGAATCCGGTTTGGGGAAAGGCAACACATACTGCGAACGAGGCAGAACTGAAGAAGATGACAACAAACAAAAAGCTTGTCCCCAACGTAAAAGGCATGGGAGCTAAAGATGCCGTATACTTATTGGAGAGTTACGGGCTGAGAGTAAAACTTTCAGGTCTGGGAAAAGTCAGTGCACAAAGCATCCAGCCGGGAAGTTACATACATAAAGGACAAACCATATCATTAACACTAACAAACTGAGAATACAATGAAACTGGGAAATATACTGCAGGCCATTCCTACAGGAATGGTCAAAGGCAATTTGGATAAAGAAATAAGCGGAATCCAGATGGACTCCCGTCAGATTAAAGAAGGTGACCTTTTTGTCGCCGTCAAGGGTACACAGACTGACGGACATGCTTACATCGGAAAAGCAATCGAAAAGGGTGCGACAGCCGTAGTATGTGAAACGCTGCCCGAAACCTTGTCGGAGACTGTAACCTATATACAGGTTAACGACTCGGAAGATGCGGTTGGCCGTCTGGCTACAACTTTTTATGGAGATCCGACCTCAAAGCTGGATCTGATCGGAGTAACCGGAACAAACGGAAAAACGACAATCGCCACCTTATTATATAATATGTTCCGCAAATTCGGCTACAAAGCCGGACTGATCTCCACGGTTTGCAATTACATTGACGGCGAAGCAATCCCTACAGATCACACTACCCCCGACCCCATCACACTGAATCAGCTGCTGGGACGGATGGCCGACGAAGGTTGCAAGTATGCATTTATGGAGGTAAGCTCTCATGCTGTTGCCCAAAAGCGGATCGGAGGTCTGAAATTTGCAGGAGGAATCTTCACCAACCTGACACGCGACCACCTGGACTATCACAAGACTTTTGAGAATTATCTGAAAGCAAAGAAGGCATTCTTTGACGGTCTTCCCAAAACAGCTTTTGCCCTGACAAATGCCGACGACCGCAACGGACTGGTCATGACGCAGAATACAAAAGCTAAAGTGGCAACCTATTCGCTCCGCTCACTGGCAAATTTCAAGGGTAAGGTGCTGGAAGATGGTTTCGAAGGAATGTTGCTGGATATCAACAACCGGGAAGTAAACGTCCAGTTCATCGGACGCTTTAATGCTTCTAACCTGCTGGCTGTATATGGTGCTGCATGTCTGCTGGGAAAACAACCGGAAGATGTTCTGCTCTTGCTGAGCACACTGCGTCCTGTCTCCGGACGTTTTGACTCACTCCGCTCAACGAAGGGTTATACTGCAATCGTAGATTATGCACACACTCCCGATGCCTTGACGAATGTTCTGAATACAATTCATGAAGTTCTGAACGGCAGAGGAAAAGTCATCACCGTCGTAGGAGCCGGAGGAAACCGCGACAAGGGCAAACGCCCGATTATGGCTCAGGAAGCTGTTCGCCTCAGCGACAGAGTCATCATTACTTCCGACAATCCGCGCTTTGAAGAACCGCAGGATATCATTAATGACATGCTGGCCGGCCTCAAGAGCAATGATATGAACAAGGTGCTTTCCATTACAGACCGCAAAGAGGCTATCCGCACAGCCTGCATGCTGGCTCAAGCCGGAGACGTGATCCTGGTTGCAGGAAAAGGACACGAAAACTATCAGGACATCAAAGGTGTAAAACATCATTTTGATGACAAGGAAGTTTTGAGTGAAATCTTTAAGAATGAAAACAATCAAGAATAAATCAGACCAAGATGCTATACTATTTATTCAGATACCTTGAACAATATGACTTCCCGGGAGCACGTATGTTTGGCTACGTGTCTTTCCGCTCATTAATGGCAGTCATTCTTTCTCTGCTGATTTCTGCAATCTTTGGTGAATATTTCATCAAACTGTTGAAGCGGAAGCAGATTACGGAAACACAGCGGGATGCTTCTATCGATCCGTTTAATACGAACAAGATCGGGGTTCCGACCATGGGAGGAATCATTATCATTGTTGCGATCCTGATTCCCTGCCTTCTTTTGGGAAGACTTCACAACATTTATATGCTGCTGATGCTAATCACCACTGTCTGGCTGGGTACGCTTGGCTTCCTGGATGATTATATCAAGGTATTCAAGAAAGACAAGGAAGGGCTTCACGGCAAGTTCAAAATCATTGGTCAGGTCGGACTGGGACTGATTGTCGGCCTAACGCTTTACCTCAGCCCGGATGTAGTGATTCGGGAAAATGTGGAAATCCAGCGAGACGGACATGTGGTGGATGTGATCCATAAATCACACGATGAGAAATCTACCAAGACTACGATTCCGTTCTTTAAAAATAACAATCTGGACTATGCAGATTTTGTCGGATTCATGGGAGAACATGCACAGACAGCCGGGTGGATTGTCTTTGTACTGATTACGATCTTTGTGGTAACAGCTGTTTCGAACGGCGCCAACCTGAACGATGGTATGGACGGCATGGCAGCTGGTAATTCAGCAATTATAGGAGTAACGCTCGGTATCCTGGCATATGTCTCGAGTCACATTGAATATGCAGGTTATCTGAATATCATGTATATCCCGGGAAGTGAAGAACTGGTAATCTTCATCTGTGCTTTCATCGGAGCCCTGATCGGTTTCCTGTGGTACAATGCTTTCCCGGCTCAAGTATTTATGGGTGACACCGGAAGTCTGACTATCGGCGGTATTATCGCTGTATTCGCCATTATCATCCACAAGGAACTCCTGATTCCTATTTTATGTGGCATATTTCTGGTGGAAAACCTGTCCGTCATCCTGCAGGTTAAATATTTCCAGCGGGGAAAGCGGAAAGGACGTAAGCAACGCGTATTCAAACGTGCTCCGATTCACGACCATTTCCGTACGACTCTGGCCCAGTTGGATCCAAACTGCACTTACCTGATCAAGAATCCGGCAAGTGTATTCCATGAGTCAAAAATTACGGTCCGCTTTTGGATTGTAAGTATTGTGTTAGCAGCTATTACGATTATAACTTTAAAGATAAGATAAGATCATGGCAAAGAGAATTGTCATATTAGGAGCTGGTGAAAGCGGCGCGGGAGCTGCCGTACTGGCAAAGAAACAAGGCTTCGATACCTTTGTATCAGACATGTCCCAAATCAAGGACAAGTATAAGAAGATGTTGGATGAAAGAGACATTCCATGGGAAGAAGGCCATCACACGGAAAGTCTTATCCTGAATGCCGATGAAGTTATCAAGAGTCCCGGCATTCCCAATGATGCACCTCTGATTCTGAAACTGAAAGAACAAGGTACACCCATTATCTCAGAAATTGAATTTGCCGGCCGATATACGCAGGCAAAGATGATTTGTATCACAGGCAGTAATGGCAAGACGACGACAACCTCACTGATTTATCACATCTTTAAAAAAGCAGGACTGAACGTCGGACTGGCCGGCAATATCGGACAGAGCCTTGCTTTTCAGGTGGCAGAATGCAATTATGACTATTATGTCATTGAATTAAGCAGTTTCCAGCTGGATAACATGTACAAATTCCATGCTAATATCGCCGTGCTGATGAACATTACGCCCGATCATCTGGACCGTTACGGATATCAGATGCAAAACTATGTAGATGCCAAGTTCCGCATTATCCAGAACCAGACCGATGCTGATGCATTTATCTTCTGGAATGACGACCCGGTTATCCAACGGGAATTGCACAAATACGGCATCCATGGCCATTATTATCCATTCGCTGAAAAGAGAGAAGAAGGACTGGCAGCTTTCGTGGAAGAAAACAAAGTCTATTTCACGGAACCGATAGCTTTCAATATGGAACAGGAAGAATTGGCTCTTACAGGTACACATAATCTGTTCAATTCCATGGCTGCTGGAATCTCTGCCAATATCGCAGGCATACGGAAAGAATGTATCCGTGAAGCGTTGAACGACTTCAAGGGAGTGGAACACCGCCTGGAAAAAGTTTGCCGCGTACGAGGAGTAGAATACATCAACGACTCCAAAGCAACAAATGTCAACTCTTGCTGGTATGCCCTGCAAAGCATGAAGACTAAAACGGTTCTCATTCTGGGAGGAAAGGACAAGGGTAACGACTATAATGAAATAGCTGATCTGGTTCGGGAAAAATGTTCCGGTCTGATCTTCATGGGACTGCATAATGAGAAACTGCACGACTTCTTCGACAGTTTCGGATTGCCGATTGCTGACGTACAAAGCATGAAAGATGCAGTCGATGCAGCCTACCAGATGGCTAAGAAAGGTGAAACCGTCCTGCTCAGCCCCTGCTGCGCAAGTTTCGACCTGTTCAAAAGTTATGAGGACAGAGGCGACCAGTTTAAAAAATACGTAAGAGAACTCTAATAAACCAGAGATGGACCTGTTAAAGAATTTATTCAAGGGAGATAAGGTTATTTGGATCATATTCCTTTTTCTCTGCCTGATATCCATTGTAGAAGTATTCAGTGCATCAAGTACACTGACCTACAAGAGTGGTGATCATTGGGGACCTATACGTTCCCATATGATTCTGCTCTTTATTGGGGCAATCGGTGTTTGGATTATTCATAATATCCCTTGCCGCTGGTTCAAGACATTCATTGTTGCGCTTCCGCTTTCATGGTTACTTCTCCTGGGGGTTTTATTGCTAGGAGCTTTGACCAATGGAGCCAGACGATGGATCGACCTGGGCTTTTTCCAGTTTCAGCCTTCTGAAGTTGCAAAGATGGCAACAATCATTTCCGTTGCTTTCATATTGTCCAAAACCCAGGAGGAAAACGGAATAAACAAAAAAGCCTTTAAGCTGATTTTAGGAATTACAGGCGCAACGTGTCTGCTTATCGTCACCGAGAACCTTTCAACAGCAGTACTGCTGGCAGGAAGCGTTTATCTGATGATGTTCATAGCCCGGGTTCCATTTAAACAGATGGCAATGCTGACCGGATGTGGCCTGGCTGCGATTCTTTTGGCTTTCAGTACAATCAAATATGTTCCGGCTTCTGCATGGGACACCATCAAACTTCACCGAATGGTTACCTGGCAAAGCCGACTGAACAACCATTTTGATCCTGCTGAAATCCCTGCTGCCAAGTTTGATATTGACGGAGATGCTCAGGTTGCTCATGCCAATATTGCTATCGCCACCAGTCACATTCTTGGAAAAGGACCGGGAAACAGTGTGCAGCGTGACTTCCTCTCACAAGCCTTCTCTGATTTCATCTACGCAATCATTATTGAGGAGCTCGGACTTGTAGGAGGAGCTTTTACGGCCCTGCTCTACATCGTTCTGCTGATGCGAATAGGTAAAATTGCAAGGAACTGTGACAAGCCCTATTATGCTTACCTCGTCATGGGCTTCGGCATTATCATTGCCCTGCAGGCAATGTTCAATATGATGGTAGCGGTAGGTCTGATGCCGGTAACCGGACAGCCTCTTCCTCTGATCAGTAAAGGAGGATCCTCCACTTTGGTCACATGTGTTTACATCGGCATGATTTTAAGCATCAGCCGCCATGTCTATGACCTCAAGAAACAAAAAGAAGAAGAGGAGGCCCAAAAGCAAGAAGAAGTTCAACAAGCAGCTCTTTCTCTGCTACAAAGTGCAACCTCTCTGGCAAAGCAAAATCTAAAAGAGTCAGACAGCGAAGTTTCTGAAGAAAAAATCAGTGAACGAGAAATAAAGAATGACAATAGGCTTGAAATTTAAATGAACTCTAATTCCTATTTTTCAAGTTTATTCCTAACTTTGCAGGAAATAGTTTATTTATGAAAAAAAATATACGCATAATCATCAGTGGAGGCGGAACCGGAGGTCATATATTCCCGGCAGTCTCCATAGCCAACGCCATTAAAGAACAGCATCCCGAAGCAGAAATCCTTTTCGTGGGCGCAGAAGGCCGTATGGAGATGCAACGCGTACCGGCTGCCGGTTATCAGATCATCGGATTACCTGTAGCTGGTTTCGACCGGAAACACCTGCTCAAAAATATCAGTGTACTCATTAAACTCATGAAAAGCCAGATAAAGGCCAGACGAATCATCAAAGAGTTTAAGCCGGATGCTGCAGTCGGTGTAGGCGGATATGCCAGCGGACCGACACTAAAAGTTGCAGGAAGCATGGGTATTCCAACCTTGATTCAGGAACAGAATTCCTATGCAGGAGTTACCAATAAACTATTGGCTAAAAAAGCATGCAAGATCTGCGTTGCTTACGAAGGCATGGAACGTTTCTTTGACAAGGAAAAAATTATTCTGACCGGTAATCCTGTACGACAAAACTTGCTTAACCAACAAATGTCACGGGAAGATGCCATCCGTTCTTTTAACCTCGACCCGACAAAGAAAACAGTCTTGATTGTAGGAGGAAGTTTAGGAGCACGCACCATCAACAATTGCGTACTAAACGGATTGGATCAGATCAGACAGTCTGGTGTACAGTTCATTTGGCAAACAGGAAAGTTCTATATCAATGAGGCCAAGGAAAAAGTAGGCCAGGCAGAGAACTATCCGATGCTGCACACAACAGACTTCATTACAGACATGGCTGCCGCATACAGCGCCGCAGATTTGGTCATCAGCCGGGCCGGTGCCGGATCTATTTCCGAATTCTGTCTGTTGGGAAAGCCTGTTATCTTAGTTCCATCGCCCAATGTTGCAGAAGATCATCAGACAAAGAATGCATTGGCACTGGTCGCTAAAGATGCAGCATTATATATCAAAGATGCTGAAGCATCGGAGAAACTGCTGAAAACAGCCATTGAAACGGTGCAGCAACCGGAAACTTTAAAGAAATTAAGTACAAATATAGCTAAGCTGGCTTTCAAAGACTCAGCAAATACCATTGCTGAGGAGGTATGGAAACTGGCACTTAAATATAGAGAAAATCATGAACATTAATATATTGAAAGCAGTATACTTCATCGGTGCCGGAGGTATCGGCATGAGTGCATTGGTTCGCTATTTCTTGTCTAAAGGCAAGAAAGTAGGCGGTTACGACCGTACGCCAAGCGAACTGACCGAAAAACTGATTGCTGAAGGAGCTGCCATTCATTATGAGGAAAATGTATCTGCCATTCCAGAAGACTTTCTGGATCCGGAAACAACCTTGATCGTTTATACACCTGCTATTCCTGCTACACATAAAGAATTTGTTTATTTTCAGGAAAAAGGTTTCAATATACAAAAGCGGGCACAAGTTCTCGGAATGTTGACCCGTACAGAAAGAGGATTATGCGTTGCCGGTACACATGGCAAGACCACAACTTCTACCATGGCTGCTCACCTGCTGCATCAGTCTCACATTGGATGCAATGCTTTCTTAGGAGGTATTTCCAAAAATTATGGAACGAACCTGCTCCTTTCAGACAAAAGTGACTTTGTTGTCATCGAAGCTGATGAGTTCGACCGTTCCTTCCATTGGCTCACTCCATATGCAACAGTAATTACTGCAACAGACCCCGATCATCTGGATATTTACGGTACTGAAGAAGCCTATCTGGAAAGTTTCCGCAAATATACGTCTCTGATACGTCCGGACGGTTTCCTGATCATACATAAAGGATTAGCAATGCAACCTGACGTACAGCCCGGAGTAACAACTTACACATACTCCATAGAAGAAGGGGATTTCCATGCAACTAACATCCGTATCGGAGGGGGTGAAATCCAGTTTGATTACATTTCTCCGCTGGGAAACATCTGCGATATACGATTGGGAGTTCCTGTGTATGTCAATATTGAGAATGGAATCGCCGCTATGGCTTTGGCACAAATAGCCGGAGCAACCGCAGAAGAGATAAAGACTGCCATGGCAAGTTTTGGAGGAGTAGACCGTCGTTTTGATTTCAAGATCAAAAACGATCATCTGGCTTTCCTGAGTGATTACGCTCATCATCCGGAAGAAATCCGGAAAAGCATTACTTCCCTCAAAGCACTTTATCCGGACCGGAAAATCACAGCAGTCTTCCAGCCTCATCTGTATACACGAACACGCGACTTTTACAAAGAGTTCGCCGAAAGTCTGTCCCTGCTCGATGAAGTGATCCTGCTGGACATCTATCCGGCACGAGAACTTCCCATACCGGGAGTTACCAGCCGGTTAATATATGACAACCTGCGTCCCGACATGGAAAAAACATTATGTACCAAAGAAGAGCTTCTTGACCTGTTGAAAAAGAAACATCTTGAAGTACTGGTTACCCTGGGAGCCGGAGATATTGACAATTTTGTACCACAAATTTATGAAATGCTGAAAGACCGATGATCAAACGAATTCTCATACTCTGTACACTGCTGCTGATTTCGGCTTACCTCGTGTTGGCCGTTACCGCTTTTAATGGCAAACCCGACAACCGGATTTGCAAGGGTATGGAATTGGTTGTCAAAGACAGTGTCAATTTCGGATTTGTAACTCCAGCTGAAGTAAAAGCTCTGTTAAAAGCCAAGAAGCTGTCTCCGGAAGGAAAACCTTTGAACAGCATCAATGTTCGCAGACTGGAAGAAACACTTGACAAGCATCCGTTTATCAGCGATGCAGAGTGTTACCTGACCTCCGGAGGTAAAGTCGGCATTGAAATCTATCAGCGCATTCCTCTGATGAGAATCATGAGTGACAATGGCGACAACTATTACATCGATCAGGAAGGTAATATTATGTCAGCCCCCGGGAAACCGGTTCATGTCGCTGTAGCTACAGGATACATAGACCGCAAGTTCGCTCAGGAAGAGCTTCACAAGCTGGGAAACTACCTTCAGGCTGATCCCTTCTGGAGTGCACAGATTGAACAGATTCATGTCACTCCCAAACTGGAACTGGAACTTGTTCCCCGTGTGGGAGACCATATACTGTTTTTAGGAAAAGCAGGGAACTATGATGAGAAGTTTAGAAAACTGCGTACATTCTACGAAAAGGCGCTGAGCCATGTAGGATGGAACAAGTACAAGCGAATCAGCATAGAATTTAATAATCAGATTATTTGTACCAAAAAAGAGAAGTAAGATATGGCAGCAACGGATTTTATAGTAGCAATCGAACTGGGATCTACAGAGATAACAGGCATTGCAGGCAAGAAGAACGCGGACGGAAGTATCCGAATCCTGGCATACGCCTCCGAACGTTCATCAGATTGCATCAAGAAAGGCGCAATCTACAATTTGGATAAAACAACACAATGCTTGACTTCAGTCATCAAGGAACTGGAGGAGACGCTGCATGCCCCCATCCGGAAAGTATACGTAGGTATCGGAGGGTTGTCTGTCAGAAGCATACGCAATACAGAATCCAAGCAACTGGGAGAAGACACGAAAATCTCACAGGCACTGATTGATTCCATCATGCAAAGCAACCGGGAAATCCCTTTGATCGACCGGGAAATTCTGGCCGTAGAGCCACAGGAATATAAAGTAGGAAACAATTTGCTCACCGAACCGGTAGGTGTTCCCGCTGATTATATCGAAGGACATTTCCTGAACATCATTGCCCGCCATTCCCTCAAAAGCAATATCAAGCAATGCTTCAAACAGACCGGTTATGAAGTCGCCGATTACTTCCTTTCTCCTTTGGTTACAGCCAACGTGGTTCTAAGCGACAGTGAACGCCGTTCCGGATGTGCACTCATTGACTTCGGAGCCAATACAACAACGGTTTCTGTTTATAAGAACAACATACTGCGTCATTTGGCAGTAATCCCGTTGGGTAGCGAAAATATCACACAGGATATCTGCAGCATGCATTTCGAAGAAGAAGAAGGCGAACAGCTGAAACTGCGCTTCGGAAGTGCTTACACAGAACTTTCCGACAACGACGAGGAAACAAACCGCAGTTATAACCTGGACGGTCGTTGCACCATCCCGGCACGCCAGCTGGAAGATATCGTGGAAGCCCGCGTTAATGAAATTATCACCAACGTATGGAATCAGATCATGGTTTCCGGTTATGGAGACAAACTGTTGGGCGGAGTTGTCTTCACCGGAGGTATGACTAACCTGCCGAATCTGGACAAGGCTTTCACTCACATTACAAAGATCGAAAAGATCCGTATTGCAAAATCTTCCGAAATCAGCCTCGAAGGAGATATCGAACTGCCACAGGATGGTACCCAGAACACACTGATCGGAATCCTGGCATCCGGAAAAGAAAACTGCTGCCGCATTGATCCGAGAAAGGGTGTTCAGCTGAGCTTCACCGAAGATCTCCAGCAAAAGGAAGCAGAAGCCAAGCGGAAAGAAGAAGAACGCAAGCTCAAGGAAGAAGAAGAAAGACGTCAGGCGGAAGAAGCTGAACGCAGACACCGCATAGAAGAAGAAAAGAAACGTCAGGAAGAAGAACGGGCCATGAAGCGTCAGAAGGAATATGAATCCTATATGGAACGGGCCCAAAGCCTGCTGGGAAAAAAGAACTATAAGGCAGCTCTTCAGGAAATTGAACATGCAAGAGCCATGAATCTTCCTGAAAAGGCTGAAGAAATCAATGTGCTGGAAGACGAAATCAAGGCACAAAAGAAAAAGAACAGCTGGTTTAGCAACCTGACTGAAAAAATAACTAAGATGTCAGACGACATCATGAAAGATTGAGAAAAGAAAACAGAGTATTCACCGTATAAATAAAGAGGAAGAATTATGTCTGATGAACTTATGCCCTTCACTTTCCCGGAAAGTGGCACATCGAGCATCATTAAAGTGATCGGTGTAGGCGGTGGCGGCGGTAATGCTGTCAACCACATGTATAGAGAAGGTATCCACGACGTTACGTTCGTGGTCTGCAATACAGACAATCAGGCGCTCGAAGAGTCGCCTGTCCCCCAGAAAATCCAGCTCGGAAGCGAAGGCCTCGGTGCCGGTAACCGTCCGGAACGTGCGCGTGCTGCTGCCGAAGAGAGCCTGGAAGATGTAAAGGAAATGCTGAACGACGGCTGCCGGATGGCCTTTATCACAGCCGGAATGGGTGGAGGTACCGGAACCGGTGCTGCACCGATTATTGCCAAAACTGCCAAGGAAATGAACATCCTGACAGTAGGTATTGTTACAATCCCCTTCGTATTCGAAGGCAACAAAAAGATCGACCAGGCTCTGGACGGCGTGGAAGAGATGAGCAAACATGTTGATGCCTTGCTGGTGATCAACAACGAACGCCTGCGCGACGTTTATTCCGATATCAGCGTAATGAATGCATTCGGTAAAGCCGATGACACACTCTCCATCGCAGCCAAGAGCATTGCTGAAATCATTACCTTGCGCGGTACGATCAACCTTGACTTCAACGACGTCAAGACCGTTCTGAAAGACGGAGGCGTCGCCATTATGAGTACAGGCTTCGGAGAAGGAGAAGGCCGTGTAACACAGGCCATCACAGATGCTCTTCACTCTCCGCTGCTGAACAACAACGATATTTTCAATTCGAAGAAAGTGCTGTTCGTCATCACCTATAGCCCCAGCAGCGAACTGATGATGGGTGAAATGGATGAAATCCACGAATTCATGAGCCGCTTCGGTAAAGACGTGGAAACCAAATGGGGTCTTTACATTGACGACACGCTGAACGACAAAGTGAAGTTCACGATTCTGGCCACCGGTTTCGGTATCAAAGACGTACCGGGAATGGACAGCGTATTGGAAAAGCACTCTCAGGAAGAACAGAAACGCCTGGAAGAGCTGGAAGAAGAAGAACAGAAAAAAGAAGAACGCCGCGGTGACTATTACGGAAAGAGCATTCTGAAGAACAGCAACCGGAAACGCCGTCACAATCTGTATGTCTTCACACAGGAAGACCTGGACAATGACGATATCATCAGTATGGTCGAAACCACACCGACATACAAGCGTACAAAGGCTGTTCTGGAAGCCATCCAGTCAAAAGCTACGGCAGAAGACAAGATGACTCAGAAACTGGAAAGCAATGAGTCAGGAAGTATGACCATTACTTTCTAAACCACTCGGATTCAACAACTAATGTAATTATAAGAACTATGGATTTATTTGATCAGATCAGCAACGATATCAAAGAGGCCATGAAGGCCAAAGACAAAGTAAAACTGGAAACCCTGCGCAATGTCAAGAAGTTCTTTCTGGAAGCAAAGACAGCACCGGGAGCCAACGATACTCTGACCGATGACGCTGCATTGAAAATCATGCAGAAACTTGTCAAACAAGGAAAAGATTCTGCTGCCGTATACGAACAACAGGGACGTGCAGACCTGGCTGAAGCCGAACTGACTCAGGTAAAAGTAATCGAAGCTTACCTGCCCAAACAGCTTTCGGCTGAGGAACTGGAAGTCCGTCTGAAAGAAATCATTGCCCGCACCGGAGCAACTTCCGGCAAGGACATGGGTAAAGTCATGGGCGTAGCTTCCAAAGAACTCGCCGGACTGGCTGAAGGACGCGCAATCTCTGCCAAAGTAAAAGAACTGCTGGGATAAGGATTCCAGAAAGATATTTTTATTAACCCTCCAGGGAAAGCCTGTTTGTAGTGCTCTTGTCAAAAGAGACAACTATAAACAGGCTTTTTTGATATTTTCCTGTTCTCATACTTGTCAATCCGCAAGGATTCATTACATTTGTCTGCAAAACTCCGGATTCCAGACGAAATATGTTAACCCGATGAGATCCGGAAAACCAAAAAACTCAATTAATAAATCTTTTTATGGACAAACCTTTTTTAGAAACACGTCAAGTGGTAAAGCGATACGCCAGCCACACTGCACTGAACGGAGTCAGCATTCAGGTACCTGAAGGTAAGGTGTTCGGACTACTGGGCCCCAACGGAGCAGGCAAAACTACCTTGATCCGCATCATTAACCGTATCACAGCTCCCGATTCCGGAGAAGTATACTTCAACGGTCACCTTTCACGGCCGGAAGATATCTTCCACATCGGATACCTGCCCGAAGAACGGGGACTGTACAAGAAAATGAAAGTAGGCGATCAGGCCATTTACCTGGCCCAGCTGAAAGGACTGAGCCGCAGTGAAGCGACTGCCCGCCTGAAGAAATGGTTCGAAAAGTTTGAAATCACCCCATGGTGGAATAAAAAACTGGAAGAACTGTCCAAAGGTATGCAACAGAAAGTGCAGTTTATCATTACCGTGCTCCACAAACCCCAGCTGCTGATCTTCGACGAACCTTTCTCCGGATTCGATCCGGTCAATGCTGAATTGCTGAAACGGGAAATTCTGGAACTGAAAAATCAGGGACACACCATCATCTTCTCTACCCACAACATGGCTTCCGTGGAAGAAATCTGTGACAACATTGCACTGATCAACCATTCGGAAGTTGTGCTTCAAGGTAACGTCAACGAAGTACGAAGCCGCTTCAAGTCGGATACATACACCCTGTCTGTACGTGCAGACCATCCCCTGAAAGACACCGCGCTCTTCCAGGCTACTCTGACACAAGCATCCGGTAACGAAAGCCATTACACGCTGCGCAAGTTACAGGAAGTTTCCAACTCCGATCTCCTGTCGGAAGTGGGACAGCAGGCCGAAATCCTCTCCTTCTCCGAATGCCTGCCTTCCATGAACGAAATCTTCATCCGTACGGTAGAAGGTAAAAAATAACTTAAACCATCAGCAAACATGAACAAGACATTTATCATCATACAGCGCGAGTTCATGAACCGCGCCAGTAAAAAGTCATTCATCCTACTGACCATCCTCATGCCCTTCATCTTTGCAGCTACCGTTCTGCTTCCGGTCATGCTGGCCATGGTGAAAAGCGACGAAGCCAAGGAAGTGGTAGTCGTTGATCAGACAGGAAAATATCTTTCCCAGTTCCAGGACAACGAATCCTATCATTTTGTACCGGGCAGTGAAATGAAAGAAGAATACCGCACCGACACATCCGGTGTCAGTGCCGTTGTGATGATTACCGACGATCTGATCAAAGATCCGTCAGCAGCCGTCATTTATTCACGCAAGGAAATCCCCAACAGTCTGTCGCGCATCGTAAACGAAGCTTTGAATACCCAGATCCGCCACGACAAACTGATTCACTACAACATTCCGCAATTGCAGGACATTATGAAGGATTTCGACCAGACCTATTCCATCCGTACCGTCAAATGGAGTGAGGACGGAAGCGTACAGGAATCCAACTCCGGCCTGGCAACCGCATCGGGCATGGTTCTGACCATCCTGATCTACATCTTTGTACTCAGCTACGGAGGAATGGTCATGCAGAGTGTCATGGAAGAAAAGACCAACCGCATCGTAGAGCTGATGGTTTCATCCGTCAAGCCCTTCCAGCTGATGATCGGTAAGATTATCGGTATCGGTCTGGTGGGAATCGTCCAGCTTTGTATCTGGGGAATCATGCTGACGGCCATACTGGCTGTTGCCGGAAGTATGCTCGGCATAGCCGCCCTTCAGTCGCCCGACGCCGCACAGATGATGGCCATGGAAGCCCCCACAAGCGATGCCGCTTCACTGGTAGCTGCCCTTCACAACCTGAATCTGGCAAAGATGGGAACGCTCTTTGTACTCAACTTTGTGGGAGGCTATCTGATCTATGCCTCCATCTTTGCTGCCATCGGTGCCTCCATCAATGAGCAGGAAGACTCACAGCAGTTCATCATGCCCATCACGCTGCTGATGATATTTGCACTCTATGCTGCCATTGCCAGCGGTGACAATCCCGACGGCCCCCTGGCACAATGGTGTTCCATGATTCCCTTCACCTCGCCCATCGTCATGATGGTACGCGTCCCCTTCGACGCACCGATGTGGGAAATCCTTCTTTCACTCGTCATCCTTTACGGTACAGCACTCGGCATGATCTGGATTGCCGGAAAAATCTACCGCATCGGCATCCTGATGTACGGCAAGAAACCGTCACTGAAAGAAATGATGAAATGGATCACCTATAAATAAAACGGTTATACGAAAAGCTCCTGAAGAACAGGAAGAGACTTCAATTCGGGAAAATCCGGCAGATGAAGCCGGTAATATTCATTGATGATCTCCAGGCAACGGTTACGTTCTCTCCGGCTCATGGCAAACAAATGCATGGTTTCATAATTCATACGCATCAGCAGACTGATATGTGAAGCCTCCTGCGGACCGACATACATGCCATGCCGGGGAGACTCCGCTACGAAACAAGCATTCAGCAGGTCAAAGCAGTCCCCTTCGGCATATCCTTCCACATTGGGATACAGTCCGAGGAAACGGGACAGACGCATCAGAAAGACCAGATGGAAATTGGCAAAGTTCGTATCACAGGCATCCAGCCAAAGAACAGAATGAACCAGATAAGCAAAAAGCGGAGCATTTTCGGCCTCCTCCTTCAGGGCACGATACAGAAACTCTGCCAGGAAAAGGGCAATCGCCGACTTATAAGGATCATAAGGCAACGACTGAAAGGGCTGCCAGGATTTCGCTTCCCGTATGGGGTGAAGTCCGGAACGCGGACGGATATCCGCTTCAAACTCTACAAGCGACAGGGGTTGAAACAACAACCCGTTGACAGCCGACTTCCGCGAACGCGATGCCGGGATGAGGAAAGACATCCGTCCTCCCTGCTCCGTATAAATATGGACAATATTCGACTTGTCACTATATTTCACGGTATGCAAAACGATTCCTTTTGACTTGCGCAACATACTGCCTGCAAAGATAACCGAATAAAAAGGCATTCCGGATGCATTTAAGCAGAAAAATGCGAAAAAAAACAGCAAATGTTTTGGTAGAATGAAAAATCTTCCTACCTTTGCATCCGCAAACGAGAGATATAGTCCTCGAAAGCCAGTCAGGAAAATCGCCTGAAATCAAGGAAGGCCCGTTCGTCTATCGGTTAGGACGCAAGATTTTCATTCTTGAAAGGGGGGTTCGATTCCCCCACGGGCTACATAATAAACAAAATCACGAACAATATTAAAGATTAGTCGAGATGGCAAATCACAAATCATCTATCAAAAGAATCAGACAGGAAGAAAAAAGAAGACTTCACAACAGATATTATGCCAAGACAATGCGTAACGCTGTGAAGAAACTTCGCACAACTACTGACAAAGCAGAAGCTGTAGCTTTGTTGCCGAACGTACAGAAAATGCTGGATAAGTTGGCAAAACGCAACATCATCCACAAGAACAAAGCTGCAAACCTGAAGTCTAAACTGGCTGCACACATCAGCAAACTGGCTTAAGGAATTGCTTAGCGTAAAAGAGATAAGAAGGCTGGATTTATAAATCCAGCCTTTTGTCGTTTTATCCCCTCCCATCGCCATTATCCCCCGTTTCCACCCTTGCACAGGCATCACATAAAAATAGTTTAAATCGTTGAAATCTCGTAGTTTTTTAGTAACTTTGAGCACTTTATAACAACTAGAAGAGTTAATAGAAAAATGAGTGAAGAACTGACACCTAACAGCGGCAGCAACTACTCGGCCAGCAACATCCAGGTACTCGAAGGCCTGGAAGCCGTACGTAAGCGTCCCGCCATGTACATCGGCGATATCAGCGAAAAAGGCTTGCACCACCTGGTTTATGAAGTCGTGGACAACTCCATCGATGAAGCACTCGCCGGATATTGCACACATATAGAAGTAACAATCAACGAAGACAACTCCATCACAGTACAGGACAACGGTCGAGGAATCCCCGTGGACTTTCACGAGAAAGAAAAGAAGTCCGCCCTGGAAGTCGTAATGACCGTACTCCATGCCGGAGGAAAGTTCGACAAAGGTTCCTACAAGGTGTCCGGCGGTCTGCACGGAGTCGGTGTTTCCTGTGTGAACGCCCTGTCCACCCACATGACGACCAATGTCTTCCGCGGAGGTAAAGTCTACCAGCAGGAATATGAATGCGGAAAGCCGCTTTATCCGGTAAAGGAAGTCGGAACCTGCGCTCCCGGCATGACCGGTACACGCCAGACTTTCTGGCCCGACGGCAACATCTTCACCGTAACCGAATATAAATACAGCATCCTGCAGGCCCGCATGCGTGAACTGGCATACCTGAACAAAGGTATCACCATCACCCTGACCGACAAGCGCGTGAAGGAAGAAGACGGCAGCTTCAAGCAAGAAGTATTCCACTCAGAAGAAGGAGTGAAAGAATTCGTACGCTTCCTGAACTCTACCAACACACCGCTTATTGACGATGTCATCTATCTGAACACCGAGAAACAGGGCATTCCTATCGAATGCGCCATTATGTATAACACCGGATTCCGCGAAAACCTTCACTCGTATGTCAACAACATCAACACCATTGAAGGCGGTACACACGAAGCCGGATTCCGTACGGCACTGACCCGCGTACTGAAGAAATACGCCGAAGAAAGCAAGGCTCTGGAAAAAGCGAAAGTGGAAATTTCGGGTGAAGACTTCCGTGAAGGTCTGATCGCCGTTATCTCCGTAAAAGTAGCTGAGCCGCAGTTTGAAGGTCAGACTAAGACCAAGCTGGGTAACAACGAAGTAAGCGGAGCCGTAAACCAGGCCGTAGGCGAAGCCCTGACTTACTATCTGGAAGAACATCCGAAAGAAGCGAAGGTCATTGTCGACAAGGTAGTACTTGCCGCAACAGCACGTATCGCAGCACGCAAGGCCCGCGAATCCGTACAGCGCAAGAGCCCGATGGGCGGAGGCGGACTTCCCGGGAAACTGGCAGACTGCTCAAGCCGCAATCCGGAAGAATGCGAACTCTTCCTTGTCGAGGGAGACTCAGCAGGCGGATCAGCCAAACAAGGACGCAGCCGTCAGTTCCAGGCCATCCTGCCCCTGCGCGGTAAAATCCTGAATGTAGAAAAAGCAATGTGGCACAAAGCTTTCGAGAGTGACGAGGTGAACAACATCATCCAGGCACTGGGCATCCGTTTCGGAGTAGACGGAGATGAAGACAGCAAGAAAGCCAATATCGATAAGCTGCGCTACTATAAGATCATCATCATGACCGATGCCGACGTCGATGGATCTCACATCGACACCTTGATCATGACCCTGTTCTATCGCTATATGCCCGAAGTCATTCAGGGAGGACACCTCTACATTGCCACTCCCCCGCTCTACAAATGTTCAAAAGGCAAAATCAGCGAATACTGTTATACCGATGAAGAACGCCAGGCCTTCATGCAGAAGTACGGCGACGGCTCCGAAAATGGTATCCACACCCAGCGATACAAAGGTTTGGGTGAAATGAATCCGGAACAGCTGTGGGAAACCACCATGAACCCGGAAACCCGCATGCTGAAGCAGGTACACATTGAAAACGCCGCTGAAGCCGACTACATCTTCTCCATGCTGATGGGCGACGATGTAGCTCCGCGCCGCGAATTCATCGAGAAAAATGCAACTTATGCCAATATTGATGCATAAGGTGTTTTCTTTTCATAATTTTAATTTTTAAAATCCATCCTCGCATCTTACAGTTGAGGATATCCCCGGGGATCCACATCTCCGGGGATTTTTATTTTTACCCTCACCATTCCCTCCAGAAACGACCTCCCGGAATCGACCGTATAATGCGGCTGAATCGACCGCACGATTCGTCCCCAACGACCGCATAATCTGCCCTCAACGACCGCACGATTCCTGGGCAATGACCGCACGTTGTCAGGGCATCCTGCAGATACCTTCACCAGAACGAAAATAGCCCGCGGGCTTTTTAAAAAATGTTTCGACGTTTTAAAAAAAGACTTCGGGATTTGATGTAAAACGTTTCGGCATCTTCTCTCCCGGCCGAATTCATCGAGAAATTTATCAGGATGAACCTCAAATATCCCGAATTTTACAATTTTTTCATTTCAATCTTTTTGCAACAATTCAGCTTCTTTAGAGCCTGAAAATACCGCCCATCCGGCATTTTTTCCCGAAAAACAGCCCGATTTGTCTATTTGTACGTGCATTTATACGCTTTGACAAGCACAAAAACACTCTTTTGCGTACGTTTGCAACAGGTAAAACGAAAAACCGATTTATAAACCTTAAAATAATGAAAGGAGAAACAAAGACCCGGACATGGAACTTGAACACTTGGATTAACGTCTGTCTAAGATAGGCAAATCGCAGCACATTTGCAAGAGAAATTCAAACAAACATTATTATTAATAATACTAACTTATTTAATTATTATGAGAAAGAAATTTATTGCAGTGTATGCCTTAATGGCAGTACTTGCACTCGGTTCAACTACCTTAACTTCTTGTGTTGACGACAACGAATCAGCATCAGTAACAGCTATCCGCGATGCAAAAGCAGCTCAATTAAATGCTTTAGCTAATTACCATAATGCTCAAGCAGAAGCAGAAAAAATTAAAGCTGAAGCTGAAGCTGCTATTAACAAAGCTGAAGCTGCTATTAGAGAAGCACAGGCTCAAATGCAACAAGCCAAGGCTGATAGTGTATCACAGGTAATGGCTACCAATATTGAAGCTGCAAAAGTTTTGGCAGAAAAGAATTTAGTTGACCAACAGAAAAAACTCGAAACAGCGAAAGCTGAATTGATTGCAGAACTTGATAAAGTAGAAGCAGCAGAACAAAAACGCATTACAAACTTAATCAATACAGCTGATGCACTTATGTCTGGCATTCCAGCAATGGGAGGTGAAAACATTCAAACCTTAACAAAAAACATTATTGATAAGAAAGCTGACATAGTAAAAGCTGAATATGAGTTGTCTGATTTGAAACTTGACATTCAGGATGCAACTAATAAAGCAAATGCAACTTTAGCTGCAGCTAAAGATCGCGTAGAAGCTATTAAAGATTACAGCAATACAACCAAGGAAGAAGCTGTAGCTGAAGCTACTAAACTTACAAATGAAGCAGAAGCTCTTTATCCTACCTATCAAGAAGCTGATAAAGAATATCAATTAGCTAGCCAAACTTGTGATCAAGAATATATAAAGATAACAGGAACAGAGTTTGATACAAAATGTAATGATGGAATTATAAATTACAGTTATTGGGAATATGAATATGCTGACGGGGAAGATGTTAGCTTTACTCTTGATAATGGAACATATATTAATAGAACATATTATGCCCCAAGAAAACTAGTCTTAACCGATGCTTATGATGATGCAGTAGAGGCAGCAGAAGCAGCAGTCAAAGCTGATCCAAAAGATGAAGATGCAGCTGAGACTTTAGCTACACTTAAAGGTTACAAAACAGCTTACGATACTTATGCTAAAGTTTACGAAACCTATGAAAAAGCATATAAAGATTACTACGTAACAAAATATATAGCTCAATACAAAGCCTATAGAAACTGGAGAGAAAAATATGAATTGGCTAATATCATGAATAATTACGCCAATGGTCTTACTGATTGGGAAGAACAGAAAATCTTGGCAGATCAGGCTGTTGTAAGAGCTGAAAAAGCATTAGCAGATATCAAGGGTACTTATGAAGGTAACAGCGATGGATTGATGACCGCTGAGACTAAAGAAAAATATACAGAATTCTTGAAGACTGAATTAGCACAGATGGAACAAGAACTTTCTTACAAACAGTCTCAATACGAAGAAATCATGAAGAAGGTTCAGAATTTGATCGAAAATGGAACGACATTGCCTGAAACTCCGGAAGAAGGTGGTGAAGAAACTCCTGCTGAATAAGCTGTCACTATTTCACTGAATCGCTAATAACAAAAAGTTTATAATCCCAGGGAAGGAGGACAATTCCTCCTTCCCCATGGATAAAACCAACATCAAAACAGAAGAATATGAAAATCAATAAACTTTTAGTATTAGCCGCACTCCCGATGATTGGACTTACAGCCAATGCCCAGGATAAAGGTCCGCAAAAGAATGACTTTACCGTGGCTGCCACTGTAAGCTATGACAATACCGTCATGCAGAATGCTATGGCAGGCAATAAGCCTAGCTATTCATTGCCTGTCAAATCCACTAACTGGAACGACAAGGATCTCCGCGTCGGCATCGAAGGTGGATGGTTCTTCCTTGACGAATGGAAACTGGTATTGGGAGGCGGCATGAGCATCACCAAGCATCCGGGGTATGCGGCTGTGCCGGGCACAATTGATGAAAACACCTCTACAGATGTAAATGATGGCTCAATTCCTGACTACGAAGCAGTAGCCGATCAGAACTTCCTGCAATTCAATGTTTACACAGGAGTAGACCGCTACTTCAAGACAAAAGTTGACGGCTTGTATCTGTATGCCGGCGCAAGAGTGGGTTATGCTTACGGACGTAACGTTTCATTTACGGACGATGAATATAACCTTGGCAAATCGGTAGGTGAAGCTTTCAACATCCGCGGCGCATTGACCGGCGGTGTAGAATATTACATCACTGACGGGCTGTTTGTAGGTGCACAGGTTGATCCGTTCGCTTACACTTATTCCAAGAACTTGGTTAAGCCGCAGGAAGGACTGAGCAACCTCGATGGAAACAGTCATAACTATTCCATCTTAGCCGCTCCGACCATCAAGATCGGCTTCAAGTTTTAAGAAGCGAATATATAAATTCAAGTTAAATTCAAGTTTTAATAAGTAGAAAAACCCGGCTTCGCTGTGACAGCGAGGCCGGGCTCTTTTTATCCGGTCCGGAAGAAAGCAGTCCTTCTTCCGGAATCGTTTATCCGAGTGTTGTCTCTCCTTCGATGTATTGTTCCAGGAAAAAGTTTTCCCCATCAAACACGGCATACGAAAAGTCATTGATCCAGTCGCCCAGAATGGTAAGGCGTGTATCCCGCGTCAGCATCAGATCGAGCATGATGTGACGATGCCCGTAGATGAAATAGTTGATATCCGGATGATTCTTCAGGTATTCTTTGGTATAAAGCACCAGAGGTTCCTTGTCTTCACCCATGTATTCCGGTTCACGTCCGTTCTCACGCTTCATGCGACTGTGTTTTGCCCACTCCAGACCGAAGTCAATACTCCAGCGCGGATGAAGCGAAGAAAACATTCGCTGCAGAAGTTTGCTGTGGAACATGGCACGGAGGAACTTGAATTTACGATCATTATCTCCCAGTCCGTCACCATGGGCCAGATAAAATTCCTTGCCGTAAATCTCGCAGGTGAGCGGTTCGCGATGGATCGTCACGCCACATTCCTTTTCCAGATAATCACCACACCAGATGTCGTGGTTGCCAATAAAAAAGTGTACTTCCACTCCTTTGTCTGTCAGTTCAGACAATTTTCCCAGGAATCGTGTATAACCTTTGGGGACGACCAGCTTGAATTCATACCAGAAATCGAACATATCACCAAGCAGGTAAACAGCCGATGCGCGGTCTTTAATGCTATCCAGAAAATTCACCAGTCTCCGCTCCTGGGTACGTCCGTGCGGAATTGCCCGTGAGCCCAGATGGGCATCCGAGAGAAAATAAACATTCTTCATTGCTTGTTCCATAGTCGTCTCTTTTTTATTGATAGCTTGCTGCAACAGGCCTCATCTTACAGGAAGCCCAGCTCCAGTTTTGCTTCTTCGGTCATCATATCCTTGTCCCATTCCGGTTCGAACACCAGATTGACTTGCGCAGCTTTCACTCCGTCTACGGATTCTACTTTCTGACGCACGTCTTCCATGATAAACTCTGCTGCCGGACAGTTGGGAGCCGTCAGAGTCATATCGATCGTCAGTTCACCGTCATCCTGCAGGTCTATCTTGTAAATCAGTCCCAGGTCATATACGTTGACCGGAATTTCCGGGTCGTACACGGTTTTCAGCATATCGATAATCCGTTCCTCTATCTTCAGTTTTGCTTCGTTGTCCATATAATCAAGCTTTTATATTACGAGAGCACAAAAATAACAATTTTATTTTCCATACACAACATTCAGAGCCTGCCTTCGTCAGCATAGCTGTAATAACCGCCGTCGGAAACGATCAGATGATCGAGCATCCGGATATTCATCACTTTGGCAGCCTGACTGAGCGCCTGGGTCAGACGGTCATCGTCCGTGCTGGGACGGGTGTTTCCCGAAGGATGATTGTGACAAAGCACCAGTGCCGTGGCCCGTTTCAGAAGGGCTTCCCTCAAAATGCAGCGGACATCTACCTGCGTGGAAGCCAGTCCGCCCTGACTGATACGCAGGGCATCTATCAGACGGGAGGCCTGATTGAGCAGCATCACCCAGCATTCTTCGACAGGAAGATCGCACATCAGGGGATGAAAATAAAGGAAAATGTCTTGTGAACAGCGCACCCGGAGACGTTCTGACGGCCCTTCGTCTTTACGGCGTTTGCCCAGTTCCGAAGCGGCAAGAATAGTAATGGCCTTGGCCGGCCCGATTCCTTTATAGGCACAAAGATCGTCCACGCTGCGTTTGCCGAGTTCGCTCAGGCTGTTCCTGCAGTCATCAAGAACCTTACGCATCAGTTCCACTGCCGAATCTTCCGTATTGCCCGAACCGATCAGAATGGCAAGCAGTTCGGCATTGCTCAAGGCTCCCGGGCCATGAAGCATCATTTTTTCACGCGGACGGTCTTCTTTCGCCCATTGATTGATGTTGAGCTTCTCATTACTCATTATTGGTAAAAGTTTTTCTCGAAAGCGGAGAAAGAATCCTTGCCCAGCACACAACGTTTCCACCAGGCCCGCAGGAATCCGCTTCCATATCCTGTTAACTGTATGAACGCTGCAACCACGGAAAGCATACCTATTTTCAGACTTTTATTTTGCAAAGAAGAGTCCACGCAGATAATCAGGGCAAACAAGGCCAGCAGCAACAGGCTCCAGGGGCACACCAGTGCTGCAAGCAGAACCAGCACGACACCGACGGTAAAGGCAGCCGGAAGCAGATGAACCAGCTTCAGTGACTCGGGATATTTCTTATAAAGATTGATACGTGCGATGCCGGAATTATGCACCTGTTTGAAGAATTTCTTCAGATCGGTACGCCGTTTGTGCCATACCCAGGCTTCAGGAAACAGGCGGCAGCGATAACCTCCCTTGAAAATCCGGATACTGAAATCAATATCTTCGCCGAAACGCATGCGGGAAAATCCGCCCAATGCCCGATAAACTTCCGTCCGTACTCCCATGTTAAAGCTGCGGGGATAGAACTTATCCATTTTCTTCTTACCGCCACGGATGCCTCCAGTCGTAAAAAATGAGGTCATGGCATAGTTGATGGCTTTCTGTACGTCTGTAAAAGAATCATGTGCCCGGTCGGGGCCTCCGAAGGCATCTGCCGGTTCACGGCCCAGCTCTGCTTCAATAGCTTCCAGATAACCGGGCGGCAAGACACAGTCTGAATCCAGAATCAGCACGTAAGTACCCTGACTACGTTCCACTCCGTAGTTGCGGGTCTGCCCGGGACCGGAATTGGGCTTATTATAATAATGTATATCCAGACAGGCGGTATACTTCTCCACCACATCCTTGCAAGGAACGGCAGAACCGTCTTCCACTACGATCACTTCAAAGTCCTTGAAACGCTGTTCCGTCAGACTCTGCAACAGTTCGTCCACTTCATCAGGACGATTATATACAGGAATAATCAGAGAATATTTCATAAGTGCTGTTTCTGTTAACCGTACAAATATACACTTTTCTTATTCCATCGAATCATGCCACAATTCATTTTTTCTCCTTTTTTTCTGTTACAAAAACCGTAACTTTACGTTTAGCTTTATGAAAACAAACAAGAACGGCCATAACAAAACATGAGCAAAGAAACACTGACATCCACTTTCACCGAACTGAGGAAGGGTTTTCTCAGGCTTGCCATGCGCTTTCTTCCCAGCCAGGAAGACGCTGACGATGCCCTGCAGGAAGCTTTCTTCCGCCTGTGGAAACAGGCAGACCGGATCAGTTCACGTGAAGAGGCGGAAGCGCTGACGGTGGTAACGGTCAAGAATCTGTGCATTGATATCCTGCGCCGCAGAAGTCACCTGCAGACAGTAGAACTGGACGAAAACAGAGACAATGCGGTGGGCGATCCGGAATCGGAAGCCCAGGAAAGGGAGGAGCGTTTCCGGATTATCGAAAGAATCATAGAACTTCACCTGACCCCGCTCCAGAGACAAATCCTGCACATGAAAGAGTATGAAAATAAAGATTATGAAGAAATTGCGGAAATATTGGGCATGCAGCCCCCGGCTGTCCGCATGCAAATGTCGAGAGCCAGAAAAGAAATCAGAGCATGTTACTTAAAACAAATGGAACGATGAAACGAAACGAACGTACATATCAACAGTGGAAAGACCTGGCAGAGCGCTACTTCGAAGCCGAAACAACTCCCGAAGAGGAAAAGGAGCTGGCTTGTTTCCTGGCTACTCCCCTATCACAGAGCAAAGATTTCGAAGAGCTCCGTGCCGTTATGGGCTTTATGGCAATGGGACGCGCAACACATCGTAAACGACAAGTTCACACATTCCGCTATGCCGCTGCAGCAGCTGTAACAGGCATCTTGCTGACGGCTACGGTCTGGCAACTGGCCGGAACAAAGGATGTCTGCGTTGCCTACATCAATGGCGAACGCATTACCGATACAGAAACCGTACTGAACGAAGCAATGAAATCTGTCGGGAAGGTACGTCACAATCCGGAAGAAGCAAACAGTCTGGAGAAACAACTTACCGATATTTTCCAGACGCTGGAAGAAAAGGATACTTTGTCTGTCAACTGATAATACAATGCTTATGATACAACGATGGATAGGAATAGGAATACTTTCACTGCTGGCTCTGCCTTTAATGGCCCAAAAGGGACTGCAGGTGAATACCTTGTTCGACGGACGTTTTAAAAAAGATCACAGAGCCGTAGAAGTGCTTATCAAAGGAAAGGAGTTGAAGAAATATCACCTGAGCCTGTTCAGAAGCCTTACGGTGACCAATGCTCCGGCCGTTTTCCGGGAAATGGAAACGCTGGTCTGTCAGGATGCAAAAAGTGCCGTGGACAAGGAAGTAGGTACAATCGGGAACCGTCTGTACTATGGCTTCTACTGTTTCTCGGAAGAAGAAGGAACTTTCAGATACCTCTTCTACCGCAACACTTCCGTAAAGCCCGAAAGAGAAAAGCTGCCGGAGGCTACGGTCGTCTACATGGAGGGGCAAGTCACCCTGGAAGAACTCAAACAATTATTTCAATAAGAATAACAATTAACACAGATAGCATATGAAAAAAATAATCTTACTGGCAACAAGTTTCCTCTTTATGGCAGATATGTATGCCCAAACAAGAGATTCACTGGAAGTAACTCATACAGTCAGCATAGAAAACCCTGACCGGGTAACATTGCGACAATCAGACAAACAACTGACAGTTGAAATAGAAGGGGAAAATGGGAATCCGGATTTTCATTATGTACGCGAAGTCAACCTTTCCGGATCTGAGTCCTCCGTAACCAAAGAACGGAATGGCAACTGGGACTTCAACATACCTTTCCGCAAACAGACTGCACAAGGCAAGCGCAAACGTAATGCTGTTATTCTGAAAGATCTCAAACTGGGATTATCAACCGCTCTCAATACTCCGGCCGGCATGGATGTCAATATGGCTTCTTCCTGGGAAATTACGACTCCGACTTTAGGCTGGGCTTACTATCCCTGGCGGACAAACACTTATTTCTCTATCGGAATAGCAGGAAGCTGGCGAAATTACCGAATGACCGGCAAACAGCGTTTCATTAAGGAAGGCAGTAATCTGGTGCTGGGAAGTTATCCGGAAGGAGCAGATATCCAGTTCTCACGCATCAAGATTTTCAGCTGGTCGGTTCCGATGATGATCAGTCACAAATTCAAAAACGGACTGGGATTCGACCTGGGAGCCATTATCAACTTCAATACGCATGCCAGCCTGAAAACCCGCTACAAGCTGAACGGGAAGTCCTATAAAATAACCGACAACAATATCCACCAGACTCCCGTCACGGTTGATCTTCAGGCTTCTTTCCAATGCAAGATTATCGGTATCTACGTGAAATACAGTCCGTGCCAGATTTTGGATGCGGCCTATGGACCTAAGTTCTCAGCCTTATCCGCAGGTATTGTTCTGTTCTGATGCGGTTACACCAACAGTATAAAAACAACAGCAGCCATTCTTCCGAAGAAGGATGGCTGCCGTCTTATAAGGATAAATCAATTATGCTTTTACGCGACCAACGTAAGAACCGTCACGAGTGTCAACTTCGATAATTTCATCCTGGTTGATGAACAAAGGCACACGTACAGTAGCACCAGTTTCAACAGTTGCAGGTTTTGTTGCATTGGTAGCTGTATCGCCCTTCAGACCCGGTTCAGTGTAAGTAACCTTCAGCTGAACTTTCACCGGCAACTCAGCAAACAAGATAGTTTCTGTAGAAGCGTCAGATACAACATCGATCACCATTTCTTCTTTCAGGAAGTCTACACCTTCAATCAAGTCGTGAGCGATAGGAACCTGTTCGTAAGTTTCCTGATTCATGAAGATATAGTCTTCACCTTCTTTATAAAGGAACTGATAAGGACGACGTTCTACACGTACATCTTCCAGCTTTTCACCGATATTGAAACGACGTTCCAACACGTAACCGTCTACAACATCTTTCAGTTTAGTACGCATGAAAGTGTTACCCTTACCCGGTTTTACATGCAGGAAATCAATACAGAAATACAGCTTACCGTCCATACGGATCGCAGTTCCGATTTTAATGTCTTGAGCGTTAATCATAACTAGTATTCTTTTATTAATGTGATTATAAATTATTCTATCACTGAATTCGGCTGCAAAATTAATCTAAATCACGAAAAAACACAAAAAGTTTTGTCTAAAAATGACTTAGCCCTTTGTATATTAAAAAAAAGTCACTAATTTTGCAGCCCGAACGCATAGAATAATAACATAAATAGTATATACGAAAATGAAAAGAACATTCCAACCCTCTAACAGAAAGAGAAGAAACAAACACGGTTTCCGTGAAAGAATGGCTACCGCAAACGGTCGCCGAGTATTGGCTGCACGTCGCGCTAAAGGCCGCAAGAAATTAACTGTATCTGACGAATACAACGGAGTTAAAGCATAACCGTGTGCGTTGGAAATAGAATTTAAGAAGGTCTCGTCTCCGGACGATGTTTCTTCTTTACAGGCGCGGATTACGCGGATTACACGGATTCTTAGTTGTCCGCGTAATCAAACGTAATCCGCGCCTGATTTATTTTAAAAGTATTATATGGTTACACTGAAAGATTTCTTTTCATTCCAAAAGAACCGTTTCTTCTGGATTAATCTGATAGCCATGATCGTGGTTATCATTGCAGTGTGCTGGGGCACATTATACGGACTGGATATTTATACCCATCACGGTGAATCTTACGTTGTTCCCAACGTGAAGAACAAGAGCATGCTGGAAGCAGAGAAATCACTGAATGCCCAGCAACTGAAAGCAATTATCGTTGACTCCAGTTATGTCAAAGGTATGCCGGCCGGCATGGTACTGGAACAGACTCCCGTGGGCGGTTCGCGGGTAAAGGAAGGACGGGCTGTCTATCTGACCGTTACAACCAGCGATGTTCCATTGGTCAAACTTCCGGACCTGATCGACAACAGTTCGCTTCGCCAGGCTGCAGCCAAACTAAAATCCATCGGCTTCAGACTGACAGAACCGGAATACATTGCTGGTGAGCAGGACTGGGTATACGGAATCAAGTACCGGGGACGGGCACTTCAGACAGGAGACAAAGTTCCTCATGAAGCCTTGCTTACCTTATGTGTCGGAAATAAGAAGCTTCAGGATTCACTGGCTGTAGATTCATTCTCCATTCAGACGGAAATGAATACAGAAGAAGACCAACCGCAAGTAGATGATTCGTGGTTTTAATAACCTATAAAACAAACTGTAACGAATGGCAGAAGACTATATAGATGAACTGGACGAAACGCTGGATGATTTGGAACCGGTCAGCGGAACACCCGAACTTTATGAGCATTTCCGGGTGGTAGTCGACAAAGGACAAAGTCCCGTACGAATAGATAAATATCTTTTTGAACGTATTGTCAATGCTTCACGCAACCGTATACAGACAGCAGCCGATGCCGGATTCGTTATGGCTAACGGAAAGCCTGTCAAAAGCAGCTACAAAGTCAAGCCGCAGGACGTACTGACCGTCATGATGGACAGACCTCGCTACGAGAACGACATCATTCCGGAAGATATTCCGCTGGATGTTGTATATGAAGACGAGGATCTGATGGTTATCAACAAACCGGCCGGACTGGTGGTTCATCCGGGATGCGGCAATTACCACGGAACACTGGTCAATGCAATTGCATGGCATCTGCGTGACGTTCCAACATATAATCCCAACGATCCGCAAGTGGGACTGGTACACCGTATCGATAAAGATACTTCCGGGCTGCTGGTTATTGCCAAGACACCTGATGCGAAAACAAACCTGGGATTACAGTTCTACAATAAAACAACCAAGCGCGAATATAATGCCCTTGTCTGGGGAATCGTGGAAGAGGACGAAGGTACCATCACCGGAAACATCGGCCGGAATCCGCGGGACCGCATGCAAATGGCAGTAATGTCTGACCCTACTCAGGGAAAACATGCCGTTACTCATTATCAGGTATTGGAACGGCTGGGATATGTCACACTGGTAAAATGTGTACTCGAGACCGGACGTACGCATCAAATCCGTGTGCACATGAAACACATCGGACATGTACTTTTCAATGACGAACGGTATGGAGGCCATGAAATTTTAAAAGGAACTCATTTCAGTAAATACAAACAATTCGTTAATAACTGCTTCGATATTTGCCCCCGACAGGCTCTTCATGCCAAGACGTTAGGCTTCGTGCATCCCCGTACGAAAGAAGAGATGTTCTTTACTTCAGAACTGCCTGAAGACATGACCCGTCTGCTGGAGCGATGGAGAACCTATATCAGCAACAGAGAATAATTATGAAACGTACAATTGCTATTGTAGCAGGAGGAGACTCTTCCGAACACGGAGTTTCCATGAAAAGTGCAGAAGGTATCTATTCCTTCATCGATCAACAGAAATACAACCTCTACATTGTAGAGCTTACACACAAAAGCTGGGAAGCAATCTTGCCGGACGGAACACGCGCCGCAATTGACAAGAATGATTTCAGTTTCGAAGAAAACGGGAAAAGAATCAAGCCGGACTTCGCTTATATCACCATTCATGGAACTCCGGGAGAGAACGGAATCCTGCAAGGTTACTTTGAACTGATAGGCATGCCCTATTCCACCTGTGACGTACTGGTATCAGCCTTGACCTTCAGCAAATTCCTGCTTAACCAATACCTGAAAGGGTTTGGTATCCGCGTAGCCGAATCCTTACTGGTGAAGAAAAAGAACGGTATCACCGACGAACAGGTCATGGAAACCATCGGACTTCCCTGCTTCATCAAGCCGAATGCCAGCGGTTCCAGTTTCGGAGTTACCAAAGTAAAGACCAAAGAACAGATTCAGCCTGCCCTGGAAGCAGCGTTCAAGGAATCAGACGATGTAATGATTGAAGCCTTTATGGACGGAATTGAACTGGCTAACGGTTGCTACAAGACCCACGACAAATCAGTGGTATTCCCGATCACTGAAGTCGTAAGCAAAAATGAATTCTTTGACTTCAATGCCAAATACAAAGGTGAGGTAACTGAAATTACACCGGCACGCCTCAGCCCGGAACTGACTCAGCGGGTACAGCAACTGACTTCTGCCATCTATGATATTCTGGATTGTAAAGGTATTGTACGCGTAGATTACATTATTACGGAAGGCGACAAGATCAATATGCTCGAGATCAACACCACACCAGGTATGACAGCTACCAGCTTTATCCCACAGCAGGTACGTGCAGCCGGACTGGATATTAAGGATGTCATGACAGACATCATTGAAGATCATTTCCGTCAATAAAAACCGGATACAAAACTTTAGGAAAGTGTGTGAAAACGGGAAACAGTATACCATCAAACCTGCCCGTTTCACACACTTTCTTTGTATGAAAAATATCCTGTGCGCATTTTATTTGTCAGAATATTTATTAACTTTGCCTTACATTAAACTATTAATTGTAAGTTGAGATGAACATTCCTGCCGAGTTTGACGAAATACGGCCCTATTTGCCTGAAGAACTTCCTCAGATTTTCGAGGAATTGATAGCTGATCCTACTTTCCAGGACATTATGACTCGCATCATTCCTGATGTGCCTGTTGAAATTCTCTGTGCAAAACTTCGCCAGTGCAAAACCAATCTGGAAGTACAGAAAACCTTTTTCCACAAGCTGCTTCATGACATCATGGATCAGCATAGTGACGGATTCGACATGGACACCTCATCTCTGAATGATAAAACAAGAAACTATACTTTCGTTTCTAATCACAGAGACATCGTACTCGACCCGGGATTCCTTTCCGTCGGTCTGCTGGATAACGGATTTCCGAACACGGTAGAAATCGCAATCGGTGACAATCTGTTGATTTTCCCCTGGATAAAGAAACTGGTACGCGTCAACAAGGCATTCATCGTACAGCGTACAATCAACCGCAAGCAGATTCTGGAATCTTCCATGCGCATGTCCCGTTACATCCACTTTGCCCTGACTCAAAAGAAAGAAAATATCTGGATTGCCCAACGGGAAGGACGGGCTAAGGATTCTAATGACCGGACACAGGAGAGCGTACTGAAAATGCTGGCAATGGGAGGAGAAGGTGATTATGTTGACCGCCTGAAGGAACTCAACATCGTTCCGACTTCCCTGTCATACGAATATGACCCATGCGACTATCTGAAGGCTATGGAAATGCAGCAGAAACGGGATATCGAAGGATTCAAGAAAAGCCAGGAGGACGATTTACAAAACATGCAGACCGGTATCTTCGGTTATAAAGGACATGTACATTTCCAGACAGCTCCCTGTATCAACGAAGAGTTGGAAGCTTTCCGCGGACTTTCCAAAACAGAAGTGTTTGCACGGACAGCCAGTCTGATCGATCACTACATCCATCTCAACTACCGCTTATATCCGGGAAATTACATTGCATGTGATCTGTTGGAAGGAAACCAGCACTTTGCTTCCCGATATACAACGGAAGACGTAGCCCGATTCAATACTTACCTCCAGAAAAAACTGGATATGATTTCGCTTCCCGACAAAGACGAAGAATTCCTGCGGAAATGCATGCTGACCATGTATGCCAATCCGGTCATCAATCATCAGAAAGCTCTGGAAGAATGAGATCTCTGCTGATTCTGCTTCTTTGTACAGTTGTTCTGGTCTCTTGCCAGGAAGAATATGTATACCCCAGCGTTGTGACTGAATTCATAGATGCCAGGACTAACGGAGAAGGAAAACTTACCTGGCTTATTACGGACCAGGGTGATACGCTTGATATTCAGGAACGCTCCGGACTGGACGGGCTTTGTGCCGACAGTACTTATCGTACAATTACAATTTACGAACACCTGGAAGAAGAAGCTTCACAGACATATCCAATGGTGAAGGTATATTCTGTCCAGCAAATCTTATCTATTTCTCCGGTTGACAAAAATAATTTTTCACCCGGAGAAATAAGTACGGATCCACTCGACATTCAAAGCATCTGGAGATCCGGGAATTATCTGAATCTGATTCTCCTGCCCTTAGTCAAAGAAGGCAAACATATTTATATGGCAGTAGAAACAGAACTCACCCGCCACTCCGACGGACATCAGACGCTGAGTCTCATCCTCCACCATGACCGCAATGGAGATGAAGAAGCTTTCACCCGCAAAACATATCTTTCCATTCCTCTAAGCACTTATAAAGGGAAATTACAGGAAGGAGACAGTATCACCCTTACACTGAATACCTATCAGGAAGGAATGACCAGCCGTAGTTTTGCCTATTAATAGAAATCAATACAAATAAACGATATGATAAAAAGTCTCTATTTCATGTTTTTCGTATGCATTGCCCTATGGGGACTGATTGCATGCGGAAGCAGTTCTAAAAATGATTTTCCCAACCTATCCCCTGATGAATTTGAACGTCTCATCCAGGATGAAAATGTACAACGGGTAGATGTGCGTACCGTAGCAGAATACAGCGAAGGTCATATTCCGGGAAGTATTAACATCAATATACTGGATGAACAGTTTGCGGCTTATGCTGATGAGCTTCTGGACAAGAATGAACCTGTTGCTGTCTATTGCAAAAGCGGAAGAAGAAGCCGAAATGCTGCCCGCCTGCTGAGCCAGAAAGGCTTCAAGGTCTATAATCTGGACAAAGGATTTGAAAGCTGGAAAGAAAACGGAAAAGAAATTGAAAAATAACAGAAAAGCTGTTTCAAGAACGGGGATTTACTTTTTTGTCCAAAAGGTCTGAAGAAAAAGTAAATCCCCGCTTTCTATTATAAAGCCTCCAACATTCGTTTCAGAACGACAGTTGCTGATATCTCACGGTTGGCAGCTTCAGGAATAACCAGTGATGTAGGCGATTCAATTACATCGTCTGTCACAATCATGTTCCGGCGAACCGGCAGACAATGCATAAAGAAAGCATTATTGGTCAGTGCCATGTGAGCCGTATCAACAGTCCAGCTCATATCTTTACTCAGGATTTTTCCATAGTCATCCGGATTGATAACTCCCGGACAAGCCCAGTTCTTCGCATAGATGAAATCTGCTCCTTCAAAAGCTTTCAACTGATCATATTCCACTTTCGCACCACGCACAAACTTCGGATCAAGTTCATATCCGTGAGGATGAGTTATGACAAAGTCTACGTCTGCTTCATTCATAAAATCAGCAAAAGAATTCGGTACAGCCTGCGGCAAAGCACGGGGATGAGGAGCCCATGTCAGAACAACTTTCGGACGTTCCTTCCGCTTATACTCCTCAATGGTTATCAAATCAGCAAAAGCCTGCAAGGGATGTCCGGTAGCAGCTTCCATGGAGAATACAGGTTTTCCGGAATACTGAATAAACTGATTCAGAATTTTTTCCGTATAATCATCTTCCCGGTTCTCGAAACGGGCGAACGAACGAACTCCGATAATATCACAATAGGAAGCCATCACCGGAATAGCTTCCAGCAGATGTTCACTCTTGTCACCATCCATCACAACACCACGTTCTGTTTCCAGTTTCCAGGCTCCCTGGTTAACATCAAGTACAATGACATCCATTCCCAGATTACGGGCAGCCTTTTGTGTGCTAAGACGAGTACGCAAACTGTTGTTGAAGAAAATCAGCAAACAAGTCTTATGCTTGCCAAGTGATTCGTATTTATAACGATCTTTCTTGATTTCAAATGCTTCCGAGAGGGCTGTTTTCAGATCTCCCAAATCAAATACATTGGTATAAGTTCTCATATTCTCAACAGACTTAAAAAATAATTCTATGCAGCAAATGTACAATTTTAAGTATGATTTACGCAAAAATATCATTAAAAAACAAGATATCTGACAATATTTGACAAAACTTTCTTATCTTTGGATAAAGAATAGAGAGATTATAAATCCTGTTTTATTAACCCTTAAAAACTTAAGATTATGGGAGCCAAGACGTACGGATCATTAGTAGAAGTTTTCAGAGGCAGCCTCTGGGAAGCTGAATTAGTTAAAGGCTTGCTGACCTCAGCCGGTGTAGAAGCCATGATAAAGGATGAAACATTGTCTGCTATCGCCTCTCCTTATAGCAATACCGAAGGAGGTGTCTTAGTTATGGTTAATAAGGAGGAAGAAGTTTATGCCAAAAAAGTTGTAGCAGAAAGAAAAGCATGAAGAATAAAATTTCCGCAGCCTTTGCTGCACTTTGCCTGACTGTGTCTCCGCTGGAAGCACAGGATTTAAAAACCACAACATGGTCTTCATTCGGTGTATCGTTTAAAGCACCAAGTGACATCACAATAGAAGATGATTCAGAAGAGGGGTACATTGTCAGTACCCCTACCTATTATATTACAGTTCAATTACTGGAAGGAGAAGGACTGAAACGAAGCGAACTGGCCTCAGAGCTCAAGAATATCGCAACTGATGATGAAATAACGGAACAGTCCTCCGTAACAGAGTTTGAACTTCCACAATTTTACGGAGTACGCCTTCAAGGGAATTGTGACACGGAACAGTGCCTTTACAGCTATTTGCTTGCAAAAGATGAAAGCTGCGGTTTCTATGTATCCATTACTTACCGTGAGAAAAATGACAAAAAACCGGAAGACATACTGAACAGTTTCAAACTGGAAGAATAACAGATCTATACCTATGAAAAAGACTTATCAATTATATGCACCATGGATTACGGCACTTTTGATTGCTCTCACTCCTTTCTTGCTCAGTTCTGATATATTCCATAACAAGAAAGAAGAAAAGGAAGAGATCATGGAATACAGTTGCATTCCAGTTCCTGACAGCATCGAATTCTGCGGAACAAAAATTGACCTGACCCGCTATGACCGGCGCGAACGAATGGATCGGGAACTGATGGCATTTACCTACATGCACAGCACTTCGCTGCAGATCATCAAACGTGCTAACCGGTACTTTCCTATTGTAGAGCCTATTCTGAAAAAGAACGGTATACCCGATGATTTCAAATATCTCATGGTTATTGAAAGCAACCTTAACCCTCAGGCTCGCTCACATGCCGGAGCGGCCGGGCTCTGGCAGTTCATGCCGGGAACAGCCCGTGAGTTTAATCTGGAGGTAAATAATCATGTAGATGAACGCTATCATGTTGAAAAGTCTACACAGGCTGCCTGCAAATACCTCAAACAGGCATATGCACGCTTCGGCAACTGGGAAAGTGTTGCAGCTTCCTATAATGCGGGACAAGGACGTATCTCCAAACAAATGGACAGCCAATATGCGGACAATGCACTCGACTTACAGCTTGTAGAAGAAACAGCCCGCTATGTATATCGCATTCTGGCAGCTAAAATGATGCTGACCAATCCCAAACAATTCGGATTCCGGTTAAAATCCAGCGACCTTTATCCGATTATTCCTTATCGGAACATTACAGTCGAAGAAAGTATCGATGACTTGGCCCGCTTTGCAAAGGGACAGGGCATTAATTATGCGCTGTTACGCAACATGAACCCCTGGCTAAGAAGTTCTTCACTTCCGAATCACGGAAAAAAGAAATATATCCTGGCCATTCCGGATAAAGAAAAAATGCATTATAACCCTAAAGTAACAATCCCCTATAATCGAAACTGGGTAACAGAATAGATTTATCTTTTAAACTATAATACCTATACACATGAAAAAACAACTTTTATTAGGCATCCTAGGCTCCTGCATATTTACCGGTCAGGCTCAGACCTTCAAAGAATGGCAGGATGCCGAAATCAATGCAATCAACAGAGCACCGATGCATGCCAACTTTTTCGCTTACGAAAACACAGACGCTGCTACCAAGGCCGTTAAAGAAAAATCTGCCAATTACATGAGTCTCAATGGTTCCTGGAAATTTTTCTGGGTCAAAGATGCAGATGCACGTCCTACCGATTTCTGGAAAACAGGTTTCAATGACAAAGGTTGGGACAACATGCAGGTTCCTGCCGTATGGGAATTGAACGGCTACGGAGACCCAATCTATGTCAATGTCGGATATCCCTGGAGAAATCAGTTCAAGAACAACCCGCCTTACGTGCCCACTGAAGGTAATCATGTCGGATCCTATCGCCGGGAAATTACGATTCCGGCAGACTGGAACGGAAAAGAAATCTACGCTCACTTCGGAGCTGTTTCTTCCAACATGTATCTATGGGTTAATGGACGTTTTGTCGGTTACAGTGAAGACAGCAAACTGGAAGCAGAATTTAACCTGACCCCGTATCTGAAAGCAGGACAGAAGAATCTGATCGCTTTCCAGGTATTCCGCTGGTGTGATGGAACCTATCTGGAAGATCAGGATTTCTTCCGCTATACCGGCGTTGCCCGCGACTGTTATCTGTATGCCCGCAACAAAAAACGAATTGATGATATCCGTGTTACTCCAGACCTGGATCAGGAATACAAGAATGGTTCACTGAACATCAATCTTAACCTGAAAGGAAGTGCCAACGTAGCTCTTGAGCTGTTGGATGCACGTAATCAGGTAGTTGCTTCTACTGAAGTTAAAGGTTCCGGAAAGGTCAGCACAACTCTGAATCTGGAAAACCCGAAGAAATGGACAGCTGAAACCCCGTATCTGTATACGCTGCGGGCTACACTGAAAGAAGGAAACAAAACCACCGAAGTGGTTCCTGTCAAAGTAGGTTTCCGCAAGATAGAACTGAAAAATGCACAGATTCTGGTGAACGGACAACCCGTTCTCTTCAAAGGAGCTGACCGCCATGAAATGGATCCCGACGGAGGATATGTTGTATCACGCGAACGCATGATACAGGATATCCAGCTGATGAAACAGTTCAACCTGAATGCAGTCCGTACCTGCCACTATCCGGATGACAGTTTCTGGTATGAATTATGTGACAAATATGGTATTTATGTCGTAGCAGAAGCCAATGTTGAATCTCACGGAATGGGATACGGAGAAGAAACTCTGGCAAAAAATCCTTCATTCAAGAAAGCGCACATGGAACGCAACCAGCGTAACGTACAGCGCAACTTCAATCACCCGAGTATCATTTTCTGGTCATTAGGCAACGAAGCCGGATATGGTCCGAACTTCGAAGCTGCTTACGATTGGATTAAAGCAGAAGATCCCAGTCGCGCCGTTCAGTTTGAACAGGCTGGTTACAGTGGAAAGACCGATATCTTCTGTCCGATGTACTATGATTATCAAGGCTGTATAAACTACTGCGAAGATGACTCCAAACAAAAGCCATTGATCCAGTGTGAATATGCACACGCCATGGGTAATTCACAGGGTGGTTTCAAGGAATACTGGGACATCATCCGCAAATACCCGAAATATCAGGGAGGATTCATCTGGGACTTCGTAGATCAGGGTATCCGCTGGAATGGTAAAGACAACAAGATGATTTATGCATACGGAGGCGATTTCAATAATTTTGATGCCAGCGACAACAATTTCTGCTGCAACGGACTGGTTAATCCGGATCGTCAGCCGAACCCGCACATGCATGAAGTGGGCTATTTCTATCAGAACATCTGGACAACAGGCAGCGATTTGAAAAACGGAGAGATCAATGTTTATAATGAAAACTTCTTCCGCGATCTGTCTGCCTACACCATGGAATGGGATTTGCTCAAGAATGGAAAGATCGTTCGCAGCGGCCTCATCGAGAACCTGAATGTAGCTCCTCAGCAGACAGCGAAACTGAAACTGGATCTGGGAAAGACCTGTACCTGTGCAGAATGGTTGTTGAATGTCAGATATATCCAGAAAAACCGTGAAGGAATGATTCCGGCAGGCCATGTGGTTGCTAAAGATCAGCTGGTGATCAACGGCTACAAGGCACCTGAAATGAAATTCGAGAATATTACCGAAAGTAATCAACCTGTTATTGTTCCTCAAGCAGACGACAAGAACCGTAACCGACTGGTTATTACCGGAGAAAATTTCAACATCCAGTTTGACAAAGCCAATGGTTATTTAAGCGCCTATACAGTCAACGGACTTGACATGATCAAAGAAGGTGAAGCATTGACTCCTAATTTCTGGCGTGCCCCGACAGACAACGACTTTGGTGCCGGACTTCAGAGACGATATGCTGCATGGAAGAATCCGGGTATCAAGTTACTGTCAATGAAACATGAAACTGTTGACGGAAAGGTTGTCGTTTCTGCCGACTACGAAATGAAAGAAGTTTCAGCCAAACTTGCTCTCACCTACACCATCAACAACCAGGGAGCTATTAAAGTTACCCAGAAAATGACTGCAGACAAAGCAGCAAAAGTTTCCAATATGTTCCGCTTCGGTATGCAGCTTGTCATGCCTAAATCTTTTGAACAGATTTCCTATTATGGACGTGGCCCTGTTGAAAACTATAGTGACCGTAATCACTCTACCGATCTGGGCATTTATAATCAGACCGTAAGTGAACAGTTCTACGCTTATGTACGTCCGCAGGAAAACGGTAACAAGACAGACATTCGCTGGTGGAAACAACTGAATGCGGCAGGCGACGGACTTCAGTTCATTGCCGAGGCACCGTTCTCAGCTTCTGCCCTGCATTATACAATTGCCTCACTTGACGACGGAGCACAGAAGAATCAAAGCCACTCCAATGAAGTGAAAGAAGCCGATCTGACCAATGTACTGATCGATAAAGCACAAATGGGACTCGCATGTGTCAACAGCTGGGGTGCTATTCCCGAGCCACAATACCTGCTCCCGTATGGAGACTATGAATTTACATTCATCATGATGCCGGTACAGCATAGCATGACAATCGAATAAAAAAGTCAATTCGCTCTTTATAGAATGTATGGGTCTTTTGATAAAAGACAACACTTATCAACAAGGCTCATACATTCTTTTTTATCACAGAAATAATATTGTCAGGAAGATCTGGCAATTATTTTAACAGGTTATATGAATTTAACCGGACTGTTCATGCAGTAAAGTGACAAGTCACTCATTTTTAGAATAGAAACCCCTTAAAATATAATGTTATGAAGCAAAGTTCAAAATGGCTGAGAGCCTTTAATGTTTGTCTGTCTTCCATATTGGCTCTGTTAGGGTATACGTCCTGTGGTGAATCTTCAGTAGAATACGGAACCCCCTATGCAAAGTATGAGATCAAAGGAAAAGTCACAGACAAAGAGAACAAGAATGCAGTGTCAGGAGCACGTGTCATCGTAAAAGCCCTGAATCGGGATTTACGACCTCTATCCTCCTATTTTACGGACACGGTTTACACGGACAAAGAAGGGAATTATATCTATCAGAACGAAGATGCAATGAGTGAAAACTACCAGGTAGTCTGCGAAGATCCGTCAAACACCTACCAGTCTGATTCCACCCGGATAAAAATGGAACCAGAAGGCGGAGAAGGCTGGTATCAGGGTAGTGACAGCCGTACTGTTGACTTTGAGTTAGATAAAAAGAAACCATGAAGACGCCGGTAGAACGAATTTCCTTACGCAAGCGGCTTGCTTTGGAAGTATCTCGCCAGGTACGTGAGAACAACAAGAAATTACACCCGTTACGCCAGCTATTCTGGGAGTGCACACAGCGATGCAATATCCGTTGCAAGCATTGTGGCAGCGACTGCAAAAGTACAGCAGAAATCCCCGACATGCCTGCGGCTGATTTTCTACGGGTTATTGACAGTCTTACTCCCCATGTCAATCCACATGAAGTAAACATCATTTTTACAGGAGGCGAGCCATTGGTCCGCAAAGATCTGGAGGAAGTCGGACAGGCCTTATACCATCGTGGCTATCCGTGGAGCATGGTTACCAACGGGCTTTATCTGACCGATTCCCGTCTGCAGCATTTATTGAAAGCCGGACTCCATTCAATAACCATCAGTCTGGACGGATTTGCAGATGATCACAACTGGTTGCGCGGACATCCCCAAAGCTATCAGCAGGCAATGCATGCCATCCGTATGCTGGCACGTGAACAACAATTGACATGGGATGTTGTAACTTGCGTCAACCGCCGGAACTATTCCTACCTGGAGCAACTGAAAAACTCTCTCTATGAAGCCGGTGTCCGCCATTGGCGGTTATTCACCATCTTCCCGGTGGGACGTGCCGCCCATTATCCGGACTTCCAGCTAGAAGATAAAGACTTCAACGGACTCATGGAGTTTATCAGACAGACACGTCAGGAAGGAAAAATCATGGCCAGCTATGGATGCGAAGGTTTTCTGGGAAGTTATGAGGCAGAAGTACGCGACGGCTTTTATACCTGCAATGCAGGAATCAGCGTGGCCTCTGTTCTGGCAGACGGCTCCATCTCAGCATGTCCAAGCATTCGTTCCAACTATTCTCAGGGAAGTATTTACAAAGATGACTTCATGGAGGTATGGGAAAACCGTTTTCAGCCTTTCCGGGATCGCTCCTGGATGAAAAAGGGAGCCTGTGCTTCTTGCTCCTTCTTCCGTTATTGCGAAGGAAACGGCATGCATCTGCATGACAACAACGGAGAACTGCTGTTCTGTCATCTGGAACGTTTGAAACGGGCCCAGCAGAAGCTATAAAGAAAACGAGGCTGTCTCAAATGACTTTAAGATAGCCTCGTTTATTTGTATTATTCTAATCTAAAAGATATTATTGCTGATGTGTTGCGTAAGCGCCTTCTTTTGCTATTTTTATGTAGATAGGCATATTATTATTGGAGATGTCTTCTTCAAGTCTTATGGTATAAAACACATAACCGTCTATGCCATATTTTTCATACCATTTTCGTGGCTCAATGCCCGAATCACGCAATCCGCAAAACCAAGTTCCACCTTCAAATGGAATGCCAGATGAATAAGCGATGATAGGTATATCTGGACTATCACCTGAAGTAAATGTTTCTAGCAAAATTTTCATATCATCTATACGCACCGTATCATTGAAAATAACATGATTGTAACTGGAAGGATAGAAACAAGAAATACGGAGACTATCTTTTCCGTAAGGGATTGCCATAAAATCTAGAGTTTCAATACTATCAACAAATATAAAATGAACATAATCCGCAAGTAATTCACGTTCTATAAAAGTCCCCTTATCACAAATCACTTTTTTTATCTTTGCTCGCTTCCCATTGAACTCCCCTTTTATTGTTAAACGAGAATGTTGTACCTTTTGCATTTCAAAATATTGTTGCATAAGTTCGGGCAACGAGTCAATTTTATTTTCATATTCAAGTTTTATTTGTTGAGCTTGCACTTGCATTACAGTAAACATAGCCAAAAGTGAAATAATAACCATTCTTTTCATATCTGTAAAAATTATTTTTGCTAAGTTAGTAATTTATTTAACTCTTCTCTATTATTAAATTGATAAATTTTTCCTTTAACCTTTATATATCCTTCTACCTCGGCATTATCAATAGGCTCGAATAGGCTTTTAATAGATACATCCAAAACGGTGGCCATTTTTTCAATGGTATCAAGTTAGGCATTTCCGTATATGGTACGATTTAATGAAGCAAGGATCAACGCCCATTTCAGAAGCAAGGTCTTTTAGTCGCTTCTTTTACTCCTTGCATAGTCGTTTTACGTTTTCAGCTAATACTTTCTCCATATTCAATCTTTGACACAAACCTAATGAATTTGTTTTAAGCATCAAATAATTAATCAATATTTTAAATTTTAATCAATCCTAATTTGCGGGGTAATTACGTTTATGTATTTGTCGTGATATAAATGATGTGTATAACAATTATGGTGAAGACAGTAATTTTTACAAGGGTTTCGACAAATGTCCAAAAGTACGATAGGCAAGTAAATAAGTTAACGGTTCTAACAAAATCAAATGCCTGGAGTGTTGAGGATTTCGGGAACAAAGGCAAATACTGAACGTACAAAACTTATGAATATGATAACCTTTGTTGAAGCTAAACATATTAATTAAGGTATTGGCTACGGAACTATCTCAGTTGAGACATGACACCTTACAGGTACTGGAGGTTATCGAGGAGAATCCCTCAGGTTTTTACATTGATCCGACTTGCACCCGTTAGCTAATACTCATGTCGAGCATACAAACAAAAGCGACAAGCAATTTTCACTGCTTGTCGCCTTCTGTCGGAATGAGGCGACTCGAACGCCCGACCCCTACGTCCCGAACGTAGTGCGCTACCAACTGCGCTACATTCCGATTGCTTTTGAAAAGTGGTGCCACCAGGAATCGAACCGGGGACACAAGGATTTTCAGTCCTTTGCTCTACCAACTGAGCTATGGCACCAACTTGTTTTTGCAACCGTTGTTTCTCGTTTGCGGTTGCAAAGGTACGCAAAGTTTTTAACCTGACAAATGTTTTCCCGTTTTTTTTCAAAAAAAATCACTTTTTTCTGCTTTTTCTCCTCATAATACCTGTTTTCTCCCCTCAAAGGCCATTTCTTTCATCTGTTTCAACCGGCTTTTCTCATTCATGTTCCCTCTATATATCCTTATATATAAGGTAAGAAACCTCCCACACTCACCATTCCTTTCTGAAGGCCTCAGAAATTAAGAATAAATCAATATTACAACATTTCTTGAATTATCTTTTTAATAAGACTGATTGAATCAATTTAAATTTATACCTTTGCAGAAAATAATCCAAATTAAAAAACAACACCTATGAGAAAACTCAATCAATTAATCCTGGGAGCTTGCACTTTGTTAGCTTTAGCATGTAGCCCCCAACCCAAGCAAGAACAATTAGTATCCGCTTACGGAACTCCCTACCACTGGGAACAGGGAACTATCGTAGTTGACACTCCGGAACGTCCGGCTGGACAGGAATCTGCCATCGGTCTGACTGCACCGAAACTGAAAGTCGTACGTGTAGGCTTTGTAGGTCTGGGAATGCGTGGTCCGGGTGCCGTAGAACGCTTCACTCACATTCCGGGCGTACAGATCGTTGCTCTTTGTGACTACGAACAGGAACGTGCTGAAAATTGCCAGAAATATCTGAAGGCTGCCAGCCTGCCGAAAGCTGCTATCTACTCAGGAGCTGAAGGTTACAAAGAACTTTGCCAGCGTGAAGACATTGACCTGGTATATATCGCAACTGACTGGGATCACCACTTCCCTGTTGCCAAATGTGCTTTGGAAAACGGTAAGCATGCAGCTATCGAAGTTCCGTCAGCAATGGATCTGAAACAGTGCTGGGAACTGATCGACCTGTCTGAAAAGACTCGTAAACACTGTATGATTCTGGAAAACTGCTGCTATGACTGGTTTGAAATGAACACACTGAACATGGCTCAGAACGGAGTATTCGGTGAAGTTCTCCGCGCTCAGGGTGCTTACATCCACAACCTGGATGACTTCTGGCCTTACTACTGGAAGAACGGTAAAGAAGACAAACTGGGATGGCGTCTGCGCTACAACATGGAACATCGTGGTGACGTTTACGCTACTCACGGCCTTGGCCCTGTTGCACAGGCTCTGGACATTCACCGTGGTGACCGCATGACTACATTGGTTGCTATGGATACCAAATCTGTTCACGGTAAGGACCTGGTAGAAAAAGCAAGTGGTGAAAAATGCGAAAACTTCCGTAACGGTGATCATACAACAACTCTGATCCGCACTGCTAACGGTAAAGTAATTGAAATCCAGCACAACGTTATGAACCCGCAGCCTTACAACCGTCTGTATCAGCTGACTGGTACTAAAGGTTTTGCCAACAAGTATCCGGTAGAAGGATATGCAGTTGATGCTGCTCAGATGAAGGCTTCAGGCGTTCAGCCTAAAGTAGACAACCTGAGCTCACACGGTTTCATGCCTGACGCTGAAATGAAAGCTCTGGTTGAAAAATACCAGCACCCGATCTTGAAGAAATATGGTGAAATGGCAAAAGAAGTAGGTGGTCACGGTGGTATGGACTTCATCATGGACAGCCGTCTGGTTTACTGTCTGCAGAACGGTCTGCCTTTGGATATGGACGTTTATGACCTCGCTGAATGGTGCTGTCTGGCTGAACTGGGTGCTTTGTCTATGGACAACAACTGTGCAGCTGTTCAGTTCCCCGACTTTACTCGCGGTCACTGGAACGACGTTAAAGGATTCAAGCACGCTTTCGCAAGTCCTGAAGATGAAGCAGAAGCAGAAAAAGCAGCTAAAGAAGCTACTGCCAAGCTGAAAGAACAGGGTGCAAAAGAATGGGCTGCTGAAAAATAATCATCCGCACAATCTTAAACTCAATAGAAAGGCTGTCTTTCGGGACAGCCTTTTTTTATGCCCGCTTCCGGCAGTTTCAGCTGGATAGACATATAAAAGAACCGGTGATGCAAGCTTTTTGCACCACCGGTTCTTCTCACTTGCCCGTATCTGACCGCAGCAAGTTTATACCCGAATCCGAAAAATCTCAGCCTCTATCCTTCTGACGGATCTCTACCCGACGGATCTTTCCACTGATTGTTTTCGGCAATTCATCCACAAATTCAATCACACGAGGATACTTATAAGGAGCAGTTACACGCTTCACGTGATCCTGCAACTCCTTGATCAGCTCGGGTCCTGCCTTGGCCCGATAATCCTTAGCCAGCACAATGGTTGCCTTGACTACCTGACCACGAATTTCATCAGGTACACCTGTAATGGCACATTCCACTACAGCCGGATGAGTCATCAGTGCACTTTCCACCTCAAACGGACCGATGCGGTAACCAGAACTCTTGATCACATCATCTGCACGTCCCACAAACCAGTAGTAACCATCCTCATCACGCCAGGCCACATCACCGGTATAATAGATTCCGTCGTGCCAGGCCTCACGGGTCAGTTCGGGAGCGCGGTAATATTCCTTGAACAGACCAAGCGGTTTTCCCTTGTCTGTATGGATCACAATCTGTCCCTGTTCTCCATCTTCTGCAGAGCGTCCGTCCGGAGTCAGCAGATCAATATCATACTGCGGATTGGGAACACCCATACTTCCCGGTTTCGGTTCCATCCAGGGGAAAGTAGCCAGAGTCAGGGTTGTTTCAGTCTGTCCGAATCCTTCCATCAGCCGGATACCGGTAATCCGCTTGAAAGTCTCATAGACTGAATAGTTCAAGGCTTCACCGGCCGTCGTACAATATTCCAGCGATGACAGATCATATTTTGTCAGGTCCTCACGGATCAGGAAACGATAAATGGTAGGAGGAGCACAAAGTGAAGTAATATGATAGTCGTGTATCTTCTGAAGAATGTCTGCCGGTGTAAACTTCTCGTGATCATAAACAAATATATTGGCTCCGGCAATCATCTGTCCGTACAGTTTTCCCCATACAGCCTTACCCCAGCCGGTATCTGCAATGGTAAGGTGCAGACTGTTGGGATGCAGATTATGCCAGAAACTGCCGGTTACGATATGTCCCAGCGGATATGTAAAGTCATGAGCCACCATCTTAGGTTCACCAGTCGTACCCGAAGTGAAGTACATCAGCGAGATATCGTCATTCGTATTGACCTGCTGCGGACGCACAAACGGAGCAGCCTGCTCAATTCCCTGATGGAAATCTTCAAATCCTTCCGGATATTCGGGGCCCACGCTTACCAGTTTCTCAACGCTGGGAGATTCCGGCATGGCATCAATGATGTGACGGGTAATCACTTCTTCACCCGCAGCAACAATCATCTTGATGGTAGCCGCATTGCAGCGATAAACGATATCCTTCTTGGTCAGCAGGTGAGTAGCAGGAATTACAACGGCCCCCAACTTATGAAGGGCAATGATGGAAAACCAGAATTCATAGCGGCGCTTCAGGATCAGCATGACCTTGTCGCCCCGTCCGATTCCCAGACTCTGGAACCAGGAAGCGGTCATGTCCGTATATTTCTTCAGATCGGCAAAGGTAAACTGGATATGCTCTCCCTTGTCGTTCGTCCATAATAAAGCTTTCCGCTCCGGCTCTTCCGCAGCCCATGCATCCACTACATCATATCCGAAATTGAAGTTCTCGGGAACTTTAATCCGGAGATTCTTTATAAAATCCTCCTGAGAGGTAAAATGTGTCTGTTCAATAAATCTTTCTAACATACTCAACTTCTAAATTATTGCATTACTACAGCCAGGAAGCGCACTGTCTTCCCATCGAGTGCTTTCATTCCGTGAGGAAGTGCCGAATTGAAGTACAGGCTGTCACCCGGATTCAGAATCAGTTCCTTTCCGTTGATGTTCAGCAGCAGACGTCCTTCAATCACCAGATTAAATTCCTGCCCTGCATGTGTATTGAAATAGACAGGAGTTTCTTCCGGCTTCGGTTCTACGGTCACAATAAACGGATCTGCAATCCGGTTGCGGAAACCGGAAGCCAGCGATTCATATTTATAGGCTTTGGTACGTTCCACGGATACACCTGCTCCCCGACGAGTCAGAAAGTAGGCATTCATCTTCGGTTCTTCACCGAACATCAGCACATCCAGAGGGACATCAAAATGGCGGGCTATCTTTTGCAGGGAACTGACCGACAGGTCACATTCTCCCGACTCAATGGCAGCATATTGTGCAGAAGCCAGTCCGCAGCTTTCTGCCATTTCATCTATACCCAGGCTCAATGCATCGCGCAACCCTCGCACGCGTTCTGCTATTTGTTTGATCTGTTCATCCATAGTTTTATCATTTAGTTGCTTCAAAATTAACAAAGTTTCTTCAATTGAGCGAAAAACAGGTAAAAAACTTTCCAATTATTCCTGAAACCCTGATTTCACCATACAAGAGTTAAAGAGCCTCATCGGTTACGGTCAGACGGGCCAGATAATCGTAATGACCGCCTTCCTGAATACATTCTGCCCGGAAACCGCACTGGGCAGCATAGGCTGACAAGGTATCGAAATCTACATAAAGCCAGTCAAAACTGTCCCCTTTCACCTGTTTATACTGCATACGGAAGTCTATTTCTCCGTAATAGTTGCCTGCCAGATTAACCAGATAACTGCCGTCCTCATCCTCGAACAGGTAACGCAGATCACTTGAATCCATCAGAATCTGCCCGCCCGGATTCAGCAACTGCCGGATACGGCGGAAGAAATCTCCCATACGTTCCAGGCGTCCGATAATTCCGGAACCATTCATCAGCATCAGGATCGTATCAAAACGCTCCGTAAAACGCTCATCAAACAGGTTTACCTGACGGGCTGTCAGTCCACGGGCTTCCATCACCTTCACCGACCAGGGCGAAATGTCAATCGCCAGTGCCTCCTTGCCCATCTTCCGGAGAGCCAGCGTATGGCAACCGCTTCCCGCTCCCACATCCAGAATTTTTCCTTCTGCCAGCTGCAAAGCCTTCTGCTCCAGCAAAGGCATCACTTCATAAGAGCGAAACAGGTCTTTCACCGGAATCTCATCTTCCTCGAACTGAGAAGAAAACACACGCAGACGTGCAGCCTTCCCCTGCTTGAAATAATCATAAACAGCCGATCCCATCGGATCCTTGTCTTCCGTCAATAAAGTTATATCCATTATTCTATATTTCTTGTTTCCTGATTGTCTGTTGCGTGCAAAGATACGAAAAGATATGCAGCAGGATGAAAAAACTTGCATATATGCATAAAATTTTCCCGATTTCTGTATCTATATTCCAAAATATTGCGTACTTTTGCAGCCAAATAAGAATAATTATACAATGAAGAATAAGAATAGCAGACTTGATTCCATCAAAATGATCATCTCAAGCAAAGAGATCGGAAGCCAGGAAGAGCTTCTGCAGGAACTGGCCCGGGAAGGTTTTCAACTGACACAGGCTACGCTTTCACGTGACCTGAAGCAACTGAAGGTAGCCAAAGCCGCCAGTATGAACGGCAACTATGTATACGTGCTTCCCAACAATACGATGTACAAGCGCATGACTGATCCGCAAAGTGCAACCGAGATGCTTCGTCACAATGGATTCCTCTCTATCGAATTCTCCGCCAACATTGCCGTCATCAAGACGCGCCCCGGATACGCAAGCAGCCTGGCCTACGACATCGACAGCAGCAACTTTCACGAGATCATCGGGACGATAGCCGGAGACGACACCATCATGCTGGTGCTCCGCGAAGGATGTTCGCGCACCAGTGTCAAACATGCGCTGGAGCATGTCATTCCGAATATCAACCATTAATATAATAATACATAGATACAGAAAAAAAATGGATACTACTAAACAAATAGAGGTCATGGTAGCCGACGCCTCACACGAGGTTTATGTTGACACGATTCTGGACACCATCAGAGAAGCCGCCAAGAAACGCGGAACCGGTATTGCCGAACGTACACACGAATATGTGGCCACAAAAATGAAAGAAGGAAAGGCTATCATCGCCCTGTGCGGAGACGAATTCGCCGGATTCACTTACATCGAATCATGGGGAAACAAAGAGTATGTAGCCACCTCGGGACTGATTGTCCATCCCAAGTATCAGGGACAGGGACTGGCAAAGCGCATCAAACATGCTTCGTTCACCCTGGCACGCCTGCGCTGGCCGAAAGCTAAGATCTTCAGTCTTACTTCAGGAGCTGCCGTGATGAAAATGAATACGGAACTGGGATATGTCCCCGTGACTTTCAACGAACTGACCGATGATGAATCGTTCTGGAAAGGATGCGAAGGCTGTATCAACCACGAAATCCTGATGGCCAAGAAACGCAAATTCTGTATCTGCACCGCCATGCTTTATGATCCGGCTCTGCACACAGACGACAAGGTTACTAATTTTTAATCCCCTTCATGAAAAATAACTGAAATAAAATAAAGCCTTATGGAAGAAAAGAAAAAAGTAGTCGTCGCATTCAGCGGCGGACTGGATACATCGTTCACCGTCATGTATCTGGCTAAAGAAAAAGGTTATGAAGTATATGCAGCCTGTGCCAACACAGGCGGTTTCAGCCCCGAACAGCTGAAACAAAACGAGGAAAACGCATACAAGCTGGGTGCAGTGAAGTATGTTACCCTCGACGTAACACAGGAATACTATGCCAAGAGCTTGAAATACATGATTTTCGGTAACGTACTGCGCAACGGAACCTATCCTATTTCCGTCAGCTCAGAACGTATCTTCCAGGCACTCGCCATCGCACGTTACGCCAATGAAATCGGCGCTCACGCCATTGCACACGGTTCAACCGGTGCAGGAAATGACCAGGTGCGTTTCGACATGACTTTCCTGGTTATGGCTCCCGGAGTGGAAATCATCACACTTACCCGCGACATGGCACTGAGCCGTGACTATGAAATCAATTACCTGAAGGAACACGGATTCGAAGCCGACTTCACCAAACTGAAATATTCTTATAACGTAGGTATCTGGGGTACTTCCATCTGTGGAGGTGAAATCCTGGATTCTGCACAGGGATTGCCTGAAAGTGCCTATCTGAAACAGGTAACCAAGACAGGCAGCGAACAGCTGAAACTGGAATTCAAGAAAGGTGAACTGTATGCTGTCAATGGCGAAGTGTTTGACGACAAGATCAAGGCTATTCAGAAAGTAGAGGAAATCGGAGCTGCATATGGTATCGGACGTGACATGCACGTGGGCGACACCATCATCGGTATCAAAGGCCGTGTCGGTTTCGAAGCAGCTGCTCCCATGCTGATCATCGGCGCACACAAGTTCCTCGAAAAATATACCCTGAGCAAATGGCAGCAGTACTGGAAAGACCAGGTGGCCAACTGGTACGGCATGTTCCTCCACGAAAGCCAGTATCTGGAACCCGTCATGCGCGATATCGAAGCCATGCTGCAGGAATCACAGCGCAACGTCAACGGAACTGCAATCCTCGAACTGCGTCCGTACTGCTTCTCAACAGTAGGAGTTGAATCCAAGGACGATCTGGTCAAGAACAAGTTCGGTGAATACGGTGAAATGCAGAAAGGATGGACAGCCGAAGATGCCAAAGGCTTCATCAAGGTTCTCTCTACTCCGCTCCGCGCTTATTACGCAAACCACAAAGACGAGGAGAACGTATGATCAAAGCAGGTATTATAGGAGGCGCAGGATATACGGCAGGCGAACTGATTCGCCTGCTCATCAATCATCCCGATGTAGAAATCAAGTTCATCAACAGCTCCAGCAACGCCGGAAACAAGATTACTGACGTACACGAAGGCCTGTATGGAGAAACGGATCTCGTCTTCACCGACGAGCTTCCGCTGGACACGATCGACGTGCTGTTCTTCTGTACGGCACACGGCGATACCCGCAAGTTCATGGAAAGTCACAACGTTCCTGAGGACCTGAAAATCATCGACCTTTCGATGGACTACCGCATCAAGGACGACAGCCATGACTTCGTATACGGCTTGCCCGAACTGAACCGCCGGACGATCTGCCACAGCAAACACGTGGCCAACCCGGGATGTTTCGCAACCTGTATCCAGCTCGGCCTGCTTCCGCTGGCCAAACACCTGATGCTGAACGATGACGTGATGGTGAATGCCATTACGGGAAGTACCGGCGCAGGCGTAAAGCCGGGAGCCACCAGTCACTTCAGCTGGCGTAACAACAACATGAGTGTCTACAAGGCTTTTGAACATCAGCACGTACCTGAAATCAAGCAGTCACTCCGCCAGTTGCAGAACAGCTTCGACGCGGAAATTGATTTCATCCCCTACCGCGGCGACTTCGCAAGAGGTATCTTTGCAACTCTCGTTGTCAAGACTAAAGTGAAACTGGATGAACTCGTAAAAATATATAAGGACTATTACGCAGAGGATTCCTTCACTCACATCGTAGAAAAGAACATCGACCTGAAACAGGTAGTCAACACCAACAAGTGTCTGATTCATCTGGAAAAGCACGGTGACAAGCTGCTCATCATTTCCTGCATCGACAACCTGCTGAAAGGAGCAAGCGGTCAGGCGGTTCACAACATGAACCTGATGTTCAACCTCGAAGAAACCGTGGGACTGAAGCTGAAGCCCAGCGCATTCTAAATCAAGAACGATTATGAAACTATTCGACGTATATCCCCTTTTCGACATCAACATTGTCAAAGGAAAAGGCTGTCACGTATGGGACGACAAGGGACAGGAATACCTGGATCTCTACGGCGGTCATGCCGTAATCTCCATCGGACATGCTCATCCGCATTATGTGGAAGCCATCAGCAAGCAGGTAGCTACCCTGGGATTTTATTCCAATTCTGTCATCAACAAGCTGCAGCAGGAAGTAGCCGACCGTCTGGGAGCTCTTTCAGGTTATGACGACTACCAGCTGTTCCTCATCAACTCAGGAGCTGAAGCCAACGAGAACGCACTGAAGCTGGCTTCTTTCCACAACGGACGTACGCGCGTAATCTCCTTTGCCAAGGCTTTCCACGGACGTACTTCACTGGCAGTGGAAGTGACCAACAATCCGAAAATCATTGCACCGATCAATAACAACGGACATGTCACTTACCTTCCGCTGAACGACACGGAAACCATGAAGGCCGAACTGGCCAAAGGTGACGTATGTGCCGTCATCATCGAAGGCATCCAGGGAGTAGGCGGCATTCAGGTTCCCACTCCGGCATTCATGCAGGCACTTCGCCAGGCATGCGACGAAACAGGAACCGTCCTGATTCTTGACGAAATCCAGTCCGGATATGGCCGAAGCGGAAAATTCTTCGCCCACCAGCACTGCGGCATCCGTCCTGATCTCATCACTGTAGCCAAAGGTATCGGCAACGGATTCCCGATGGCAGGTGTCCTGATCAGTCCGAAGTTTGCTCCGGTCTACGGACAACTGGGAACAACCTTCGGCGGAAACCACCTGGCCTGTGCCGCTGCCATCGCCGTTCTCGACGTTATGAAGGAAGAACATCTGGTGGAAAATGCAGCCCGCGTGGGAAGTTTCCTGCTTGATGAACTGAAAGGATTCAAGGGAATCAAGGAAGTCCGTGGAGAAGGTCTGATGATCGGTCTGGAATTTGAAGAACCGATCAAGGAACTCCGCAGCAAACTGCTTTTCGAACAGAAAGTATTTACAGGTGTCAGCGGAACCAATGTCATCCGTCTGCTTCCGCCGCTCTGCCTGAGCATGGACGAAGCTTCAGACTTCCTGGAACGCCTGCACCGCCTCGTATAAATCATGCGTACAATACAAAAAAATTGACCGCACGATCGGGCTTCAACGACCGCACGATCGGACTCCAACGACTGCACGTTTGAGCCCCAACGACCGCACGTTGCAAGGGTATCGAAGGTATATTGCCGGAGCACCTGAGAAAAGGCTTCGGGCTTTTTAAAAAACGTTTCGGCGTATTCATCAAAACGTCTCATTGTTTGAATGAATACGCCGAAACGTTTTTTTTCAGCCCCGGCCATCACAAAATTCATAAAACAGGCGCCGGCTCCTCTTCAGAAACCGGAAAATTTTACTTATGTTTGCGTATAAACTCTAAATCAACAAGAAAACATGAAAGTTGCAATTATCGGAGCAGGTAACATGGGTGGTGCCATTGCCCGTGGCCTGGCACATGGACATCAGGTGAATACAGAAGATATCTTTGTATCCAATCCCGGAACAGAAAAGCTGGAGAGACTGAAAGCTGAATATCCCGGCATTCATACTACACAGAGCAACAAGGAAGCTGCAGCGGATGCAGATATTGTCATCATTGCCGTAAAACCCTGGAAAGTGGAAGAGGTGCTGAAGCCTTTGCGCCTCCGGCAGCCGCAGATCCTGGTTTCAGTTGCTGCCGGACTGACGTTCGAAGACCTGGCTCACTTCGTGGATCCGGAAATGACCATCTTCCGTATCATTCCCAATACAGCTATTTCTGAACGGTCCAGCATGACTCTGGTAGCCGCCCGCAACGCATCGGAAGCACAAGTCAGTTCAATCATGAACCTGTTCAACGAAATGGGACGTTCGATGCTTATCGAAGAAAAATTATTTGCAGCGGCCACCTCACTGACTTCCTGCGGCATTGCTTATGTATTGAAATATGTACAGGCAGCCATGCAGGCTGGAGTGGAAATGGGTATCAAGCCTCAGGATGCCATGAAGATGCTGGCTCAGACTCTGGAAGGAGCCGCCCAGCTGCTGCTTTCCAACGAACAGACGCATCCGGCACTGGAAATTGAAAAAGTGACGACTCCGGGAGGTATTACGATCAAGGGAGTAAACGAACTGGAGATGGCCGGATTCAGTGCTGCCGTTATCCGGGCACTCAAGGCCAGTGTATAAGTACGGCTCAGCAGAAAGCTTTCTTGGCCCACTTCATGCTGCCCCAGCGTTTGACGAAGATGAACGCACGGATGTTCTCATCAAGCAGGAAGGCACACCACATGCCGACCAGTCCCCATCCCCAGTGAATGCCGAACAGATAACTGAAACCGACTGATACGGTCCACTGTACCACCAGACCGACATAGAACGGATAGTTTACATCCCCGGCTGAACGCAGGGCATTGGTCGCATAAATGTTGACGGCACGTCCGACCTCGACCACAACATCGACAATCATCACGGTAACACCCATGCGGATAATTTCCGGATTATCGGTCAGCAGACTGAAGATGGTATGCCCTAAGGCGGCCCATATACACGAAAGAATCAGTGAAACCAGAATGGAAAGGCGCATCACATATTTGCCGAGCAGATAGGCAGCACGTACTTTACGCTGGCCTACCAGATGGCCGATAGTGATGGCGCCTCCCTGTGCCATAGCTATGGCGAACAAATAAACGAACATCACGATATTCACTGTATAGGTGCGTGTGGCAAGCGCATTGTTGCCAAGCATATTGATCAGATAAGTAATCACCACCTGCGAGAAGCTGTACGACATGTTCTCGCCCGCTGAAGGAAGTCCCACTTTCAGCAGATTCTTCAGTTCCTTCCACGGGAAAGGCCGGAAATAACGTACCGGGAAACTGGGGATGTGCTTGCGGAAAAGAATCACAAAGAGCACTACCATACTGACTCCGCGTGCAATGGAAGTGGAAATCGCCGCTCCTTCCGCACCAAGGGCAGGCAAACCGAACTTACCGAAAATCAGGGTGTAATTGCCGATGATGTTCATCACATTGACCAACACCGTGACCAGCATCGGATAAATAGCCTTGTTGGCACTCCGCAGGGAAGCGGAAACTGTCAGTGAAAGTGCCTGGAAAAAGGCAAAGGCTCCCACAATCTGCATATAGCCGACTCCGTATTTCAACAGTTCGGGACGCAATCCCATCCAGCCAAGCAAAGTTTCCGCACCGAAATGCAGAATGGCACTGACCAGCAGACCGACCGCCAGATTCAGGCAAAGGGAAACGCCGACTACCTGAACCATCTTCTGACGCAGGCCGGCTCCCAAATACTGGGAACACAGAACCGAAGTTCCGATATTAATGACCTCGAACACCAGGAATGCGAACATCACAATCTGGTTCACTACCCCTACGGCAGCAACGCTTTCGTCTGAATACTGGCTCAGCATGACGGTATCTACCGCCCCCAGCATCATGATCAATAATGTTTCGATAAAGATGGGAATCACCAGTCCGGTCAGTCCCTTGCGAATATTGGTTTGTTGAATAGCCTGTTCCACGATCCTTTCCTCATTTCCGGCTGCAAAGTTACTGCTTTTCCGGCGGTGAAAGGATTGACCTACATCAAGAGTTCTCTCCGTTTTCGCTCAGATAGGTTTCATACATGGCTGCAATCTCCTCCAGCGGAATACCCAGCAGATGAATCTGCCGGAACATGTCGGGCAGTTCGTCCTGCAGGAAAGACTGACGACGGAGCTGAATGATCCGCTCACGGGCTCCCGGGCTCACAAAATAACCGATTCCACGCTTGTTGTAAATGATTTCCTGTCCCTGCAGATAATCATAGGAACGAACAACCGTATTGGCATTGACCTCTACCATTGCGGCATATTCCCGAACAGAAGGGACACGCCCTTCTTCGGGATATACCATCCGGAGTATCTCATCCATGATCCGGTCGGCTATCTGTAAATAAATAGATTTGCTTTCCTTGAACTTCATACTCCCAACCATTTACGTCGTATAACCTGTGAACGGGTGAAAAGCCAGTAAGACAGCCACCAGTTGAAAATTGTCAGTGAACCGAAAAACAGGATACCTGCCGTGATCAGTCCATTAACTGTTGCCGAAGTTTCTTCGAGGTTTTCACTCATCCACTGGGAAAAGCGTTCCATCATTCCCGTTTCAACCAGTCTGGCAAATATAACCCCGCCTATCAGATTGACTGCAATGATTACTCCCAGAGTCTTCAGGAACGGATGCTTGTACCAGCGGCTTCCGCCAAGAACAAACAGGGAATGATTCCACAAGAGGAAAATGAATCCCAATAACTGCATCAGGACTGTGCTATAAGTATATTCGCCATCCATATTAACAGGAGCGCGTCCCGTGCGAGACATCATCTCGGCCATTTCTGCCAGCATCGATTGACTGAACTCGGCAGGAAGCCGGAAGAGCGGCTGCAACAGATAGCGTGACAATTCCAGTGCCAGCAGGGCAACAAATACCTGAATCGAAAGAAATACTGTAACAATCACGAAGCGGGAAAGAAATTTTTCAAACATCGTGGCCGGAAGCAGCAGGTATGAGATACGCTTCTCCTTGCTGTTCATGCAGATCATGATGCGGGAAGCATAAAATATGAAGAAAAAACTGGTTACCAGAAAAACGACTCCCAGCATATTGTTGCAGAACTGATGAAAGCTGTATGCGGAAGGATTCCACAACCATCCCAGCATAGGGATGAGGAAAGCGGCATAAATACCCAACAAACCAAAAAGGGAGTTTTTCCAGTTTTCAGCTATATCGAGCTTCAACAGATTCGTGAAGCGTGTGAAATTAAAATTCGTAGTCATTATCTTGCGTGTTTTTATTCAGTAAATATCTTTTGTATTTTCTCACTCTCTGTCAGCAGGGCGTTAAACAACAGTTCCAGGTTCAACGGGCTTTCTTCTCCATAACGATTCGGCAGGATGACACTGTTTCCGTGAACCGAAGGCTGCACATAAAGAGCATCGTCCGTCGGATCACTCATTCCCTGTTCAGCAAAAAACAGCTTGTCGGTAATACGGACCACAGACTCGTCAAGCAATACCTGACTGCCGTCGATCACGATCACATGGTCCAGCAGGCGGTCAATGTCTCTTACCTGATGGGTAGAAATCACGACAGACTTTTCTTCACTCATTCCCGATGCCAGAACTTTCCGGAACTGGCTCTTGGACGGAATATCCAGTCCGTTGGTCGGCTCGTCCATCAGCAGCAGCGAAGTGTTGGCTGCCAGTGCAAAACACATATAGGCTTTTTTCTTCTGCCCCATGGACAACTCTCCCAGATGAATGTCTTCATTCAGACCGAAATCTTCCAGACAGTTCCGCAGAATCTCCCGGCTGAAGCGAGGATAAAAGGAAGCGTTCAGCCTGACAAACTGATTCAGACTGAGATTAGGCAGTGTGAATTCTTCCGGCACCAGATACATATCGGCCAGAGACTGGGGTAAGCGTTTCTGTACATCTACCCCCCTGAAATAAAGGTGTCCGGCCTGAGGGCGTAACAGTCCGCTCAGCAGATACAACAGGGTAGATTTTCCTGTACCGTTCTTGCCCAAAAGGCCGATTACCTTTCCGGCTTCCATCTCCAGGGAGAAGTCCTGGAAGACGGAAGCTCTCTTTCCATACTTGAAGGTTAACCCTTCGATCTTTATCATTGACGTGTTCATGTTGTGACTGTTTATAGTTATTTAGTGTATTAGTTTAATAGTACACCGCAAATGTAAGTATTGTTTTTGAAATAACAAGAGGTATTTCAAAATTTAACAACCATTAAGAATCAAAAAAGGGATATCAGCAAACAGGAGCATGGATCTGTCTGAACGACGATTCACATGCTCCTGCCAAAAAGAAAAGTATTGTTTCAGGCTAAAGAACACCACGCATACGGTCTTCGAATGCAGACAAGGCTGCCTTGGCACCTTCTCCCATGGAGATAATAATCTGTTTGTAAGCCACATCGGAAACATCTCCTGCCGCATAAATACCCGGAACAGAAGTACGGCCATTCTTGTCGGTCACGATTTCTCCCGGACGGTTTGTTTCCAGCACTTCTTTAAACAGATGACTGTTTGGAGTCAGGCCAATCTGTACAAAAATCCCATCCAGTGAAAGCTCTTCTTCAGCTCCGCTTTCCCGGTCTTTCACTCGCAAGGCTGTCACTTTTTCTCCGTCACCCATCACTTCCAGGCTCTGACGGCTGGTGAATACCTCCACATTACTCAAAGAACGGAGTTTTTCCTGAAGAACGGTATCTGCCTTCAGTGTATCGAGAAACTCCAGCACAGTAACCTTCGAACAGATTCCTGCCAGATCAATGGCAGCTTCTACACCGGAATTACCTCCGCCAATGACGGCCACATGTTTTCCTTTATAGAAAGGTCCGTCACAATGTGGACAGAAAGCAACACCACGACCGGTATACTCGGCTTCACCGGGTATGCCCAGTTTACGCCAGGATGCACCGGTTGCAACAATCAAAGCCGGCGCACGGAATATTTCGCCTCCCTTCACCCGCAAGACCTTTTCCTGACCTTCCAACATGAATGATTCAATCTGCCGGTTGTCGAAAACAGCAATCTGATAAGCATCCAAATGCTTTCTCAAATCACCGGCCAGGGCTTGTCCTGTGGTATAAGGAACAGAAATCAGATTTTCAATGCCAACAGTTTCATTGACTTGTCCGCCGATTCTTCCTGCCACTATCGCCACCTTCAATCCTTTACGGGCCGAATAAATAGCTGCAGCAGTTCCGGCCGGTCCGCCTCCGGCAACCAGAACATCAAAATGATGTTCACTCGGAGTTACTTTCTGGGGACTCGTTCCAGCCTTGGCTTCCAGCTTGTCCAGCAATTCTCCCAGCGTACTGCGTCCGACGTGCAACAGTTCTCCACCAACAAAGACTGCCGGAACCGCCTGAATCTTGAAGCGCTGAGTCTCTTCCTGAAACAAAGCTCCGTCTACAGCCACATGGGTGATCTGCGGATTGAATAGTGCCATGACATTCAAAGCCTGCACAACATCCGGACAATTGGTACACGTCAGTGACATGTAAGTTGTTATTTCGAGTGGTCCCTGCAAAGCCTCAATACGACGGGCAATTGCCGCATCCGGAAGATTCTTTCCTTTTCCGTCTGCATTCAGAACAGCCAGCAGCAAAGAACTGAATTCATGCCCATTCGGAACTGCCCGGAAACAAATACCCGTATCCGCACCGTTCTTCAGCAAACGGAACTCCAGTCCGCTGCCTTCCCTTACACGACAGGAAAGGCGGGAAGAACAAGAGGCTGTCTCTTCCAGAAGTTCGATCAGCTCTGCATACGACTCATGATCCTGACGGACAGAAATATCGAAAACATAATCCGCATCCAGCTGTCCCAGCAGGCTTCGCAACTGTTCTTTCAAAGATACGTCCAGCATATTTCCTCCTTTCCAATCAGATTTTTCCGACCAGATCAATACTTGGTTTCAAAGTCTCAGCCCCTTTCTTCCATTTGGCCGGACATACCTCACCATCATGAGCCGCTACAAACTGAGCAGCTTCCACCTTGCGCAAAAGCTCATCTGCATTACGGCCGATACTGTTATCTTGAATTTCTACCAGTTTGATCAAACCTTCCGGATTAACCACAAAGGTTCCCCGATACGCCATTCCATCTTCTTCGATCATTACTCCAAAGGCACGTGACAAAGCCCCGGTGGGATCTGCCAGCATCGGATACTGGATCTTACGAATACTTTCGGAAGCGTCATGCCAGGCTTTATGCACAAAATGAGAGTCTGTGCTGACAGAATATACTTCTACTCCCATTGCCTTGAACTGCTCGTACTTTTCAGCCATATCAACTAATTCGGTCGGGCAGACAAATGTAAAATCGGCCGGATAAAAGAAGAACACAGCCCACTTGCCTTTCAGATCTTCATCAGACACTGTAACAAACTTGCCATTGTGAAACGCCTGTACTTTAAACTCGGGAATTCTTGAATTGATAATTGATGTCATATAAACTACTTTTTAAATTAATATCTTGTTTTAAATTTGTAATTATTACAATGCAAAGATACGGGCTGGAGGAAAAGCAGTCAATACCTAAATCTAGGTATTCTGAAATAATTAGCAGGGAAGTATCCGAGTTTCACAATTAAATATGTACCTTTGGTGCATAAGAAATTAATACCATGAATAACTCACAATCAACTCATCAAACTCAGAAAAGGAATCCGATCACCTGGGTTCCTACAGCCTATTTTGCTATGGGGCTTCCATTTGTCGTATTAAATATGGTGACAGTACTTATGTTTAAGGGGTTAGAAGTAGAAGACAAACTGATTACTTTCTGGACTTCTCTGATTCTTCTTCCCTGGACTCTGAAACCTCTATGGAGCCCGTTCCTGGAGCTGTTCAAAACTAAAAAATTCTTTGTCATAGCTACTCAGCTGATTACAGGCATCACTTTTGGACTTGTAGCCTTTGCATTAAATCTTCCTCACTTTTTCAGCATTACCATTGCCCTACTGGCCATTGTCGCATTCAGCGGTGCTACCCATGATATCGCATGCGATGGCGTATACATGGGGGAACTGTCCAATGCCGACCAGTCTAAATATATCGGCTGGCAGGGAGCATTCTATAACATTGCCAAAATTGTTGCAACAGGAGGGCTGGTCTACTTGGCAGGAATCCTGATCGAAAAATCCACAAGTCAGGGAGACAGTCTATATGATGCAAACCAACATGCCTGGATGATCATTATGGCCATTCTGAGTGCTGTAATGGTTTTATTAGGTATTTATCATATCTTTATGCTTCCGTCAGGAGGAAAGCGGGCCGCAGCTGAGGTACATCGGACGGGAAAGCAGGTCATGGTAGAACTGGGAGAAGTTTTAATCGACTTTTTCCGGAAAAGACATATTGTCTATTACATCTGCTTCATCATTCTCTACCGCTTTGCTGAAGGTTTTGTCATGAAAATCGTTCCGCTATTCCTCAAGACCGAACGGGAAATGGGAGGTCTGGGACTAAGCGAAAAAGAGATCGGGCTATATTATGGCAGCTATGGTGCGGCAGCTTTTGTGTTAGGTTCTTTACTGGCCGGATATTATATTTCATCCCGGGGATTGAAAAAAACGCTTTTCACATTATGCGGCATCTTCAATCTTCCATTTCTGGTTTATACTTTATTTGCCATCTTCCAACCGACCAATGGTTTGCTTATCTGCAGCGGTATCATCTTTGAATATTTCGGATATGGTTTCGGATTTGTCGGACTTACCTTATTTATGATGCAACAAATTGCCCCTGGAAAACATCAGATGGCGCACTACGCTTTTGCTTCTGGCATCATGAACCTGGGAGTGATGATTCCGGGAATGCTCAGCGGATGGGTATGCGAATTGTTTGAGGAATGGTTTAATAAGCCCAGCGGCTATGAACCGTTCTTTATCTTTGTACTGATTGCTACGATACCTGCCTTCTTAATCACTTACTTTGTCCCATTCAAGTATAATCAGGACGGTACTTTAATAGAAGGAGAAAAGGAATAATCACTTAAAGAAGATTCTATTAATCACTAAAAAACTTTATGATATGACTGAAAAAATAAACATGCCTTGGGAAGAACGTCCGGCAGGATGTACGGATGTGATGTGGCGATACTCTCAGAATCCGGTAATCGGACGTTATCATATTCCTTCTTCCAACAGTATTTTCAACAGTGCTGTCGTTCCTTTCAAAGATGGTTTTGCCGGTGTGTTCCGTTGTGATAATAAGGCGGTACAGATGAATATCTTTGCCGGATTCAGCAAAGACGGTATTCACTGGGAAATCAATCATGAGCCGATTCAGTTTAAAGCCGGCAATACGGATATGATTGAATCTGAATATAAATATGATCCGCGTGTAACCTGGATAGAAGACCGTTACTGGATCACCTGGTGTAATGGTTATCATGGACCTACCATTGGTATCGGCTATACCTTCGACTTCAAGGAATTCTTCCAATGCGAAAACGCATTCCTGCCTTTCAACCGGAACGGAGTTTTATTTCCTCAGAAAATCAACGGAAAATATGCCATGTTAAGTCGCCCTAGCGACAACGGACATACTCCGTTTGGAGATATCTACATCAGCTACAGCCCGGATATGAAATATTGGGGAGAGCATCGTTGTGTAATGAAAGTAACGCCTTTCCCGGAAAGTGCATGGCAATGTACAAAGATCGGAGCTGGTTCTGTTCCTTTCCTGACAGAAGCCGGATGGTTAATGTTTTATCATGGAGTGATTACAACCTGCAACGGTTTCCGTTACTCCATGGGGGCAGCAATTCTGGACAAAGAGAATCCAGAAAAGGTTCTATACCGTACCCGTGACTATCTGTTAGCACCGGCTGCACCTTATGAATTGCAGGGAGATGTACCGAACGTGGTATTCCCTTGTGCCGCACTACAAGACGGGAAACGTGTTGCTGTATATTATGGTGCTGCAGACACGGTAGTAGGAATGGCTTTCGGCTACATCGATGAGATCATTGATTATGTCAAACGCACATCAATTCTCTGATTTTTATTTTAAGACATTCTAATAATAAGGAAGGCTGTAACAAATAACCAGGGTTATTGTACAGCCTTCCTTTGTATCATATTATCCAACTGGAAAATATAAAAGCTTATTTTCTTATAAAAGAAATTTTCATCATATTTAAAGCAGCCGATTTTATAACCAACAGTTTACAGGACTATTATCTTGCTATTCCGGGAATTACTAAGCAAATCTATTAGAGATACATCTATGGAACCAAATGGCTGCTCTGAATTATATCAATCAAGATAGCTATTTGAAGAGTCGTAAAGGTAAATATACCGAGAGAGGTGGAGCTAAAATGCCATGGCACCATCAAGTGGATTTTAAATTGAATCAAGACTTTTTCTTGAATATAAATGGAAAGAAGAATGTTATACAGGTGGGTGTAGATATCAAGAATCTTCCTAACCTGCTTAATAATAGCTGGGGCGTATATAAACAAGTAAATAATACATCTTTGCTTAATTACAAGAATGGCGAATTTACGATGAATAAGAATGGAAATAATGTATTGACTGATACATATCGGACTTATCAAAGTTTGAGATCTACTTATTCAGTACAATTTAGCGTGCGTTATATCTTTAACTAACAGAAGAATTTCTATATAAAAAGTAAGCCGGACAATTTTACAGTTGTTCGGCTTTCTTTTTTTATAGCTTCATCCTCATCACCACCGGATTATGATCGCTATAACTCCAGTCCGGTGAAAAGTAATCCGTACTTTTCAGTTCCGGAGAGTGTAGGATATAGTCAATTCTTAGTAAATGCTTGAAAAATTTGAAAGTATACATATAGCCATGTCCGCTTGTCAGGAAGCCATCTTGCAGTTTGTTACCTTTCTTGTTACCTGCCTTATCACCTTTCCTGTTACCTTTTATGGTGTGATAGACATAAGAAGACGGTAGAGAGTTGAAGTCGCCGCAAACGAGGGTAGGATGGGGGGAGTCGGCTATCAGTTGTTTGAGGACATCAGCTTGCCCGGCACGTTTCCGGAAGTTCTCGTGCAGACCGTCTATCAGAGCCAGAGCGGCACGTTCCGCTTTTCGGGTATCCTCCTTGTAAAGCTCTTTTTCCAGTTTTCTTTTGTTACGGGTCACTTCCGTTGTTTGCAGATGATTATTAAACAGGCGGATCGTGCGACCGGGTATTTCGATGTCACACCACAGGCTGCAATTCTTAGAGTCAGGGTAGGTGATAAGACTCTGTCCTCTGATAGGATAACGGCTGAAAACAGCCAGTTGCAAAAGCTCCTTTCCTTCAGGAGCGGAAGGAATATACTGATACGGCCAGTTAGAAAAAGCGGTACATACACTGTCAATGTTAAATGAGGAATTGATACCGACCTCCTGCAAGCAGAGGATATCCGCTTGCAGATTCTGCATTTGAGTAGCAATACCTTTGCAGGAATACCCCATGTATTCGTGGTTGAAAGCATCCACATTGTAAGTCGCTACGGTCAATATTCCGGGTGTATAGGTTCCCAGCTTGGCTATCGGCTCCGAAGCCGGGCTGAAAAGAGGAAACTGAAGGACGCAACTTATATACCCCCAATTACCGAATAAAGCAATGAGAGAAAGGAAAACCCAACACCGCCAGCGGATCGTCCAATAAATGGCAAAAGCCAGATTAGCCAATAAAAGTACAGGCAACCCTAGACCGATAAAAGGGATAAGTTTGAAACTCTCCGGTGCAGTGTTTCCGGCAAAAGCACCCACTAGGGTAACACCTGCCAAAACACCTGTCAGCAGGATAGAAAAATAGTAGAACAGTCTATAAAAGGCTTTCATAATAATCTTACTTTATCCTTACACAATATTCTGATTCGGGCACAGCCGCTCTGTCGTCAGCCATTCGTAGTCATTCCGTCGTCAACCATTCGTAGCCATTCCGTCGTCAACCATTTACAGTCATTCCGTCGTCAACCACTTATTGATTACCTCTTTCAGTTTCGACTGAGCTATCGGTTTCGCTATGAAGTCATTGCAACCCGCTTCCATCGCGGCTTTCACATCATGCTCATAGGCAAAAGCACTCTGAGCGATAATAGGGACCGTAGCAGACAGTTCGCGAATGATCTTGGTAGCCTCCAGTCCATCC
>OGKX01000073.1_pt1 | contig 77722 bp, 64 predicted proteins | sample 1572541 | NCBI WGS metagenome assembly OGKX01 (sample SAMEA2581982, study PRJEB24529) | metagenome | biome: Human gut stool | place: China | collected 2011
CTTTTTGGAATTGTATAAAGTTCCTGAAGAAATCAGATATGGTTATATTCGTGTGAAAATTCTGGAACTATTATTAGTATTAACTGGATTTGATTTAAAGAAAAATAATTCTGAGCATGTATATTTTTCGGATGTACAGATTGATGCAATAAAGCAGGTTCATGCGTTTCTAAAGGGACACTATAGGGGGCATTATACGATTGAAGAATTGTCAGTGCGTTTTAAAATGTCACCAACTGTTTTGAAAAAATGCTTTAAGGGTGTATACGGAAATTCTGTGTACGCTTATATGAAAAAGTACAGGCTGCAGATGGCGGAACGCCTTTTAAAAGAAAATAAACTTACGATCGGGGAGATAGCATTACAAATTGGCTATCAGAATCCGAACAAATTTACATCTGCATTTCGTACAGAATACGGTATGACACCAACGGAATACCGTAAGAAAAAGACACAGGAAAGTCTGAATGGATAGAAAAAGAGTCTGTTTAGTAATTGAGATTCTATATGGAAATCTATAAAATATGCGTTGTAGTTAGAAGAATCTAACTGCAACGATTTTTAATTTAAGGAGGCATCTCATGAAGCAGAAAAAACTTTTAACATTATTTTTAACAGTTGCAACGTCATTTTCAATGTTAGTTGCTTGTAGTAACGCTACATTTGCAGAAAGTACAGGTACGGCAACTGTTACAGAAAGTACAAATACGACGGACAAGAAACAGAAAGCAGATGAAAATCAGGATGCTGCAAAACAACTTTTGGTTGATTTGACGGGTTCATATCAGGAACTATGGCCGGTAATTCTTGATGAAAAATATCAGCAGATCTGGATTGATGATTGTACAGAGTTGGTTGGTGAGGAAAATGCGGAGGCAGCATATGATAAGTTAGCATCCATGGTTTCAGGAACAATTTATGGAGAAGAAGCAGTAGAAGCATACAAAGATGGCGATGGTGTTTATGACTGCTCTTTTAAAGAAGGTGTAAATAAGCTGGAATTTAATGGTTCTGATTCAGTGATCAAGGGATATGATTCAGAAGGAAAAGAAATCTTTTCCCATACATATCATTATGTTGGAATAGAAGAAGTACGTGGGTTATACGAATTTAAAAGTGACGATGCAGACTCAGGCGAATTTACTTATTTCTGCATAGCACCAGATACAAATGATACAACCTATCATATTGAATTGCGCTACGGCAGCGATTTGGAGGCACTTGGAAAATATGATGAAGGAGACTATGCATACTGGCTTGGCTCAGGTATTTCAACAGACTATGATCAGACAATGGTTGAGAACTGTATAGAACTTTTCTGCAAAGAAAATCTGTCTGAATAGAACAGACTTGTAAAACTGCAGAAAGCATCTGCGGAGTGGAAACTGAATACACGAGGAAAATAAAAAATTGAAACACTAAGACTTGACAAATTCTTGTAATGAGTTAAAATATAACAGTGCTATATAGCACTGTTATATTTTTGAGGAGAAGTTTAGAGGATACGAAAAAAATGTCGACGAAAGCAGAAGATACACAAAAAAATATATTAGATACAGCCAGAAAACATTTCCTGAAAGATGGTTTGACAGGAGCATCTTTAAGAAATATTGTAAAAGATGCAGGGCTTACTACTGGCGCATTTTACAAATATTATCCAACGAAAGAGGCACTTTTTGATGCACTGACGGATCCTTATATGGAACATATTTATCAGATTTATGACCAGATCGTTGAGGAGTTTGAAAAGCTTTCTGCCAGTGATCAGACAAGGAATATGTCGGATACATCCAGTGATGGGATGGAGCAGATGGTTGATTATATCTATGATCATTATGATAATTTCAGATTATTGTTGAAATGCGGAGACAGTGGAAAATTTGAATTATTCATACACAATATGGTGGAGCGGGAAATGAAGTCCAGCCTGAAATATATGGAAAAAATGAAGGAAGCCGGTGTAAAAATACCGGTTGTAGAGGAAAGCCTTATGCATATGATCTATACGGGATTTTTTTCATCAGTATTTCAGATCATTGAGCATGATATAGACAGGGAGACTGCAAAGAAAAATGTACATCAACTGAAAGAATTTAATACAGGTGGCTGGGAACGATTGTGGAATATTGAATTTCCAGTATAACTGATGCAGGAATTCTGAATAGGTTATGTGTGTTGCAGGTTCTGGATTTCTGAATAAAGTTCAGACAGGATAATAATATCAGGTGGTTGATGCCAGTAAACCACCTATTTTATTATATGTTGGTTAGTACGAACTAACAGAAGGTAAAACAATAAAACGAAACAATAAAACGAACGTAAGGAGTGAAGAGATGTGAAAGAAAAAAAGAAGTCGACAATCAGCTGGATCCTGACATGGGCGGGACAAAAAAGAATTGCCTATGTGTGGAGTGTGTTACTTGCAATAGGAAATGTGATTTTTAAGATTTTGCCGTATTTTATTATTGCAGATGTAGTAAAGCTGTTTTTAAATGGTGAAAAGGAGTTTGAAATATATCTTGCAAAAGCGGTTCTGATTGCATTATCGTTTATCATTGCAGAACTGCTTCATTCACTTTCGACAGCATTGTCACATAAAGCAACGTTTGCAGTACTTGCAAATATAAGAAAATCCTGCTGTGACAAGCTGGCGCGGGTACCTCTTGGCTATGTGAAAGACACACCTTCCGGTACATTTAAAAATATTATGGTGGAAAGAATCGACAGTATCGAGACAACACTGGCACATATTGTCCCTGAATTTACCTCAAATTTGCTGGCACCTGTTATTATCCTGATTTATTTCTTTCTGACAGACTGGAGACTGGCACTCTGGTCATTGGTGCCGGTTATAGTGGGATTTCTTTCCTATTTTGGAATGATGCTGGATTATAAACCAAGCTTCGAGAGAACGGTTCAGACAACAAAAGATCTGAATGATGCGGCAGTGGAATATATTGACGGAATCGAAGTGATCAAGGCATTTGGAAAGACAGAAAGTTCTTATGCAAAATTTACAAAGGCGGCTATGGCTTATGCAGATTCCTTTATTTCCTGGATGAAACGGTGCTCGATCTTTCATGGACTGATGATGGTGGTCACACCTTATACGCTTCTTACGGTATTGCCGTTTGGGGCACATTATGTAGCCAATGGAACACTTGCGATTTCAGATTTTGTCATCTGCATTATTTTATCACTTGGAATCGTTGGACCGTTGATCACAGTGGGTTCCTATACAGATGATCTTGGCAAGATCGGAGTGATTGTTGGTGAAGTGGCAGGAATTCTGGAACAGCCGGAGCTTGAACGTCCAGAGAAAAGTAAAAGTGTTCCAAAAGATAACTCCGTTACTCTTGAAGATGTCAGATTTGGTTATCACGACAAAGAGATTCTGCATGGAGTAACTATGGAGCTGAAAGCAGGAACGGTAAATGCAATCGTAGGACCTTCCGGAAGCGGCAAGTCGACCATCGCAAAGCTGATTGCGTCCTTGTGGGATGTGGATTCCGGAAGCATTAAAATCGGTGGAGTTGATGTCAAAGAAATGTCGCTTGCAGATTTTAATCGGAAAATTGCATATGTTGCACAGGACAATTATCTGTTTAATGAAACAGTCCGTGAAAATATCAGACAGGGAAATCCAGAGGCTACAGATGAACAGGTCATCGAGGTGACAAAGAAAAGCGGATGCTATGAATTTATCATGCAGTTGGAGAATGGATTTGATACGGTTGTAGGAGGTGCAGGAGGACATCTGTCAGGAGGCGAGAGACAGCGTATCTCCATTGCAAGAGCAATGCTAAAGGATGCTCCGATCGTGATTCTTGATGAGGCAACTGCCTACACAGATCCGGAAAATGAGGCAATTCTGCAGAATTCTATCGCAAAACTGGTAGCAGGGAAGACCCTGATCGTAATAGCACACAGACTTTCTACTGTTAAGGACAGTGACCAGATCTTTGTTGTAAATGATGGAAATGTAACAGCACATGGCACACATGAGGAACTTCTGGTGTCATGCCCGCTTTATAAGGAAATGTGGAATGCCCATATTTCTGTAAAAGATACAGTGAAGGAGGGAGAATGATATGTTTGGGATTCTGGCAAAATTCTTTCGTTTTTCAGGCAGGGAAAATGGCAATAAATTTAAACTGTCGATAGTGATCGGACTCATAGAGGCTCTTGCCTCAGCAATGAAGATTCCGGCTATTATGTACATACTGATTGGTCTGCTGAGTGGGAAACCGACAGGAAAATATATTGGAGGCTCCGTTGCGATTATGGTTCTTGCAATTGTAGTCGACGTAATCTGCAAGAGATACTCTACAGTGCTTCAGACAGAGGGAGGATATAATGCAAGTGCTTTTATGAGAATCAAGATTGCAGAACATCTGCGATATCTGCCGATGGGGTATTTCAATTCCAATAGTATCGGGGAAATTTCTTCCATTACAACCAATACAATGGAAATACTTGGCGATGTGGCTGCGAGAGTGGTTATGCTGACAATGCAGGGAATTCTGGAAACATCAATGATCATTCTTATGCTGTTTATTTTTGACTGGAGAATCGGACTGATAGCTGCAGCAGGAGTACTTATTTTCTTTGGGGTCAATTCTGTAATGCAGAATGCAGGGAAAAAAGATTCAGAGCAAAAAGTGTTATGCGATACAGAGCTTGTAAACCAGATCATGGAGTATCTGCAGGGAATATCAGAGGTGAAATCATACAACCTGCTCGGAAAACAGGCAAAAAGATTAAACGATGCAAATGAAGCATGCGAAAAGGTCAATACAAAGATGGAGATGTTGTTTGTTCCCTATCATTTTCTGCAAAGCGTGATAACAAAAATCACAGGTGCTGTGATCGTAGCAGGCAGCGCATATTTTTATATCAATGGAACCATGAGTGCGGTCTATGCGATTGGTATGACAATCTCAGCATTTATGCTTTATTCCAGTCTGGAATGCGCAGGAAATTATTCATCCCTCTTACATGTGGTAAGTGTATGTGTAGATAAAGCAAATGCAATACTGGAGCTGGACACCATGGATATCGACGGCAAAGAGATCCATCCGGAAAATTACGATATCAGACTTTCTAACGTTTCATTTTCCTATGACAAACGGAAGATCATTGACGATATATCGCTCTCTGTCCCACAGAAAACGACGACAGCAATTGTTGGACCGTCTGGTGGAGGAAAATCAACACTTTGCAATCTGATTGCCAGGTTCTGGGATGTGGATTCCGGGGAAGTGACACTTGGAGGTGTGAATGTAAAAGACTACAGCATGAACAGTCTGATGAGTAATTTCTCATTTGTGTTTCAGTCGGTGTATTTGTTTGCAGACACCATTGAGAATAATATTAAATTCGGACGCCAGGATGCAAGTCATGAGGAAGTGGTGGAAGCGGCGAAGAAAGCATGCTGTCATGATTTCATCAGCAAACTTCCTGATGGATATGATACAGTGATTGGAGAGGGAGGAGCTACACTTTCCGGTGGTGAGAAACAGCGTATTTCCATAGCCAGGGCAATTATGAAGAATGCACCAATCGTTATATTAGATGAAGCAACGGCCAATGTTGATCCGGAGAATGAAAAGGAGCTGATGGATGCAGTAGATGCACTTACAAAGGAAAAAACGATTATTATGATTGCCCACAGACTAAAAACAGTCAGACATGCAGATCAGATTGTGGTTGTTGACAAAGGAAAAATTGTGCAACAGGGAACACATGAGCAGCTAATGAAGCAGGAAGGTATCTATAAGAGATTTGTGGATGCAAGGCAGCAGGCGGTGAGCTGGAAACTGGTGTACTGAGAAATATATATAGGTGGCTAAGGAAAAAATGAAAAGGGAAAGGAAGAGGTATATATTTCTTTTTATGGACGCACCCCGTTCCCACTAGAGACGGGTGTGCCAGAGGACAGTTTCTTTGCCCGGTAATATTCCTGTTTCTGGGCATACATGGACAAATCTGCTGCCTTGGTAAGCTGCTCTACGGAAAAATCCGGATGGTCGTCGGCAAAGGCGCACCCGGAGGAAATACTCAGCGTCCCCACATTCGTCCCGGACCAGGCCGCCGCAATCCGTTGCAGCGCCGCCAGAATTTCCTGCGCCTGGGTTTGGGTCATTTGACCCAGCACCACGAACTCATCCCCACCGATGCGGAAGATTTTCCCCCGATCCCCCACCGCCTGGGTGATATACATTGGGCAGCGCCGCATATCAGCTCGTCCCCCGCCTCATGCCCCAGGGCATCGTTGACCCCCTTTAAGCCGTTGATATCCATGAGAAAGACGGTCAGATCTGTCGGAACGGAATCCGCGTACTGCTCCAGACACTCATGATACGCCAGCCGACTGAATACGCCGGTCAGAACATCTACGGAGGTCCCACAGAGTTCAAATACTGCGGAACGATGATTCAGGATTATGTTCCCATCGAATGGTATGACGGCTACATCAAGTGGTGGTATGACAATGTGCCGGGACTGTATGACGATGTTTACATGGATCTCACTTTCGTGGATGTATTCGACCGTCTGGGGCTGGATGCCCCGGCGGACTCTTTTGCAACGGCTTTTGCCACTGCTGAATATCCCCTCTGGCATGCCAATCAGGCGGCACGATACAATATTCTGCAAGGAATCATGCCGCCGGCATCCGGTCACTGGATGAACAATCCTCATGCCTGCGACCTGGACTATCAGATCGAGGCAGACTATGCCGGTCTGATGTCTCCCGGTATGCCCAATGCCGCTTCCGGTATAGCCGATCAAATCGGACATATCATGACGTATGGAGACGGATGGTATGGCGGAGTCTATGTAGGAGCCATGTATTCCCTGGCTTTTCTGTCTGATGACATCGGATTCATCGTGAAAGAGGCGCTGAAAACCATTCCTCAGGAAAGCCAGTTCTACCAATGCATGAGTGACGTCATACGCTGGCACCAGCAATATCCTGACGACTGGAAACAGACCTGGTTCGAATGTGAGAAGAAATGGAGTGCCGATATCGGCTGTCCCGAAGGCGTATTCGTTCCTTACAACATTGACGCAACCATCAACAGCGCCTATATCCTGATCGGCCTGTTATACGGCGAAGGGGATTTCTACAAGACCATGGATATCTCTACCCGATGCGGTCAGGATTCTGACTGTAATCCTGCTTCTGCTGCCGGTATTCTGGGAACCATCCTGGGATATAACCGGATTCCGGATCAGTGGAAAAGAAGCCTGAAAGAAGTTGAGGACAGAAATTTTGCCTATACCGACATTTCTCTGAACAAGGCTTATCAGCTGAGTTTCGGTCAGGCTCTGCAAATGATCGAGAAAAACGGAGGAACAGTTGAAGGAGATCTGGTAACCATCCAATGCCAGCAACCGGTTGCCGTACGATACGAAAAGGCTTTCGAGGGAATGTACCCCACCGGGAAACGGGGAATCAATAAAAAGATCACCGATATTCAGGAACTGGAATTTAACGGAAACGGTGTCGTGATCAGAGGAAATGTCAATGCCTCCGACGAAGAATATGTGGCCGAAGTCGAACTGTACATTGACGGACAGCCGGCCGAAACCGCCCAGCTGCCTGCTTCCTTCGCCAAACGGCGTTACGAGCTGTTCTGGAAATACCGGTTGGCGGAAGGAAAACATACCGTCGCTTTCAAATGGCTAAATCCCCAGCAGGGAGTCTCCATACTGATAAGCGAAATGCTGGTCTACTGTGCAAGGAAATAAGCGGCTATTTGAAAAAGCTGAAAGCAGATATTCTCTTCAAACATTATGTAATTTAGAAAAAATACATATATTTGTTACCAGAAAAAAAATGAGCTTTCAGATAGCTGTTTGTTGAAATTTTAAAATCTAGTCTTATGAGATGCCCTAAATGTAATTCAATCATGCCGGATAGTTGCAAATTTTGTACAAACTGTGGAACAAAATTGCAAGTCACTTCACCCAACATCACTAATGCTACATATGACACAGACAATAAAGACTGTGCATCTGAAAAAAAATATATACTCGAAGAACATCATCTCGAAACGAATGAAAACAATCATATAGCACAGTGGAATATAGGAAAAAGTGAAATCGCCCGACGAATCAGTGAAATAGATTTTGTTAATATAGGCACCATTTCTTCTATACTTATCCAGCTTGGAGTAACAGCTGTTATTTATATTGACGGAAAAGAAATTTTACAGCTGAATTCAGGAATTTACAGATTTGCTCCTGACACAGTTGTGAACAGAACAATTGAAACAGCAAGTCCTTCCCTTCAGACAACGGAGAAAAAAGGTATTACAGGTTGGTTAAAAGCAAAGCTAAAATCACTTGTAAAACTATTCTTGGGTAGAAAAAGTAATGGACAAGAAGATATAAAGAAAAGAGAACACACTCTTCCTGAAATAGTATCAAAAATAAATGAGAACTCATTGATCGCAGTTTATCTGAAAAGAGACATAAATTTCCCAGCCTTGTTCGGAACTCAGGAAACACAGGACGGCAACAAGATCTTTGAACCGATGCACATCAGGACAAAACTATTTGATGCCAAGGTAGGAGTCCACATGTTTTTAAGAATCGCCGATTTCCAGTCCTTCATACGCGGCTATCTGTCATCCCGCAGATCAGTAACCATCTCAGATATTCAGGACGATTTATCTGTATATGTCCGCAATGTCCTGCAAGAAGAACTTAAAAATGAAGAAATCAATGACTTCGGCATTAGTGAAAATGCCAAGTCCAGGATATGTGCACGCCTACAGGAAGTGGCAAGATATGCTCCCGGCATTGAACTAGTAAGAGTTGCTGAAATCTCCTGCACTAATGAAGCCATAAACCGTTTCAGATCCTTGGCACAAGAACTGTACTGCAACGAACAAGAACTGGATTTCCTGCACCGCACCAATGAGTTCAAAAATCGTCTGGCTCGTGAAAACAATGCAGCAGCAATTGCAAAAGCCCAAAACGAAGCAGAACTGGACAGTGCCCTCAGGGAAGTGAACAGAGACAAATTACTGAATGAGGATGAATTTGAAGCATTTAAGGATGCCTTGAAAATCAACAAAATAAACCGAGAGGTAAATCTTGCCATGACAGCCATAAAAACAAAGGAAAATGTCAAACAGGCTGAAATCTCGGCAAAGACTTCCATCATCCTAACAGAACTAGAAAACCAGGCACGCATATCCGATCTGATATACGCCAAGGAACTACGTGAACTCCAGTACCAGAAAGAGAAAAGGAGAGCTGAACTTAATATACGCAGAGAAGAGGACAGCTATCAGGACGAAAGAGAAAAACATCGTCTGGACATGCAGAGACATCAAGTCGATATGGCCATGGAAATACGTGAACGGATGGCCCGTCAGGAACATGAAAATAAAGACAGGGATTATGCCAGAGAACAAGATGCTCTGGATAAGCAACATGCCAGAGAGGAGGACTCACTAAGCAGAAGTCACCTGCGCAATATGGAAATGATGGCCCAGAACCGTGAAATCCAAAAAGACAGCTATATACACGAGGAAAATATGGCCAACATCAAGAAAGGCTATTCCGAAGGACAGATGATGGCTGAACAACTTGCCTCACTAGATGCCGGGGCCCAAATTGAATTTGCCAAGTCTCTTAATTCTAAAAAAGAAGAAGAAATAGCAAAAGCGAAACAACAGATGCTCGATGAGTATATGAAACTCATTGCCAATGACAGAGATAAGATGTACGATTTTGCAAGAGACGCCATGAAAATGAATGTTGCGGCTGCAGGCGCACAGATCTCGAATGCGGAAACCCTTCGTGACAAATATAAAGAAGATGCTGACAGATATCGTGAAGATGCCTATTATCAGCAATCAAGAATCGACCAGAACCAGGATAAGGCTTTAGATTACACCACCCGTGTTACAACAGCCCACGTCCAGAATGAAAACAGGACAAATCCCGGTTCTGAGAAAAAAGAACGTAACATCATTTACTGCCCCTATTGCAATTCAGAAAATGATCCTGAAAACAAGGTATGCGGAGAATGTGGATATACTTTAAAATAACATTAAAATACTGAGTATGACAAAATATTGTACCAACGAATCTTGTATCATGTATGGTAAGAGCTTCTCAGATGAATTGAATTGCTGCCCGCAATGCGGCGAGATCTTATCAGACAGACTGCCGGAAACGACAAACGAGAAACTCCCTGAGACCTCCAGGGATGAACTAAAAGCGGACTATAGCACCAGAGTTTCCGATTCTCATGACCATATAGTCAACAACTCATATTCAAATGACGTCGTCAACAAGGTCACTCATGTCTATGTAGGAAAAAGTAAGGACGAACAGACTCTTCCGGAAAGACTGACGGAATACAGAAAATTCTGCCAGAATAAAATGCGCAGTGAAATCATATCTGCCAGGCTGAGACAGGAACTGGATGATTTTGCCATGGAGCTGAACCTTGATGAGGAACACAAGTCTGAGATAGAATCGTCTGTAAAAAAATCAAAATCGCTTGCCAGCAGAGAATCTTTATCCAAAGCTGACAGAGTAGATCTGGAAAACACGATCAAGAAGATTTGGCAGAACACGGTTTCCCTGAGTGTCATCAGAGAAAACCTGGCTCCGTTTGCGAACAGCGAATCCGATGAGGCCCAATTCTACAATTACATGATTGCAGCCATTGAGAATCCCAGAATAGCAATATCCAAATACAACCAAACAGATGTAGATAATTACTGGCAGACGTTTTGGGCTTGTCTGGCATTCAGAAAACAAGGTCAGAACACTTTGGCCAAACAGACAGCACGTAAGCTGCAAAATTGGGAAGAATATCCTGAAGACAATATCAACATCGTATATTGTATGCTGAATCTTCTTGACGAAGATGTATCAGGGGCTCAGGCTTTTCTTTCACAGACCAATTTCGATGGAGTATCAGAAGTCTTGATCCCATTCAGAAATGCAATATTATACCTCACTGAACATGGTATGTCCGCTCAACTGACAGACTCACCCAAATGTAATTTCTATCTCCAAAAGATCTTCGGCATAAAAAATGCATCTTGTCAGAAAAAGGTTTCCCCTGTACGTGCAGAAAATGTTCAGTCTGCTACGTTCACAGCTCCTCCTCCCCCAAGACAGGCCACAGAAAAGACTGTCTCTTCGGTTCATGATGCAATCACAAGCCTGGAAACACAAAACTCAAGGGTCGGCACCTCAACTGCAAGAACACAGACGAAGCCTGGTTCAACAGTAAAAGATACGCCCGAAAGCTTTTTTAAGAAAAACAAAAACTGGATTATTATTTCAGTCTGTGTACTTGGAGCGATTCTCATGTTTTTCCCGAAAAAAGAGAAATCAGATGTTGAACCGGGCAACAACGTCTCAATTGCCCCCAATGCTATTGTAACAACGGAACAACCCACTGTTGCAACTCAAACAGCAAAAACAAATACTGCTCAAACAGCAACAACGAATACTGCTCAAACAGCCCCAAGCACCCCGAAACAGACAATAAAATCTGAACCGGCCATGTCCGCTGCAACAGCAGGAAACGCCCGTAATTCAGAAACCAGCATGACTACGTCTTCCAGAAATGCAGTCAAAGAAGATCCTATTGCGACCTTAAAAACAGCTGCAGATCAAGGAAACAAAGATGCACGTTTTGATCTCGGAATGAGATATTATAACGGAGACGGGGTGGCAAAAAGCTATTCCACTGCATTCAATTATCTGAAGCCCCTTGCAGAAGAAGGGTATACAAAAGCATTCTTCCCTGTAGCAGAAATGTATCACGGAGGAAGAGGAGTCGCCAAAGACCGGGATGCAGCAGAAAAGTGGTATACCCTGGCAGCCAAGGCCGGTAATGAAAAGGCTAAACGCATCTTGATGAATATGTAATAATGAATTCTTTAACCATAAATATTCATGCTTCATGAAATTCTGTCCTGAATGTGGTACCAAACTTGACGAAACGATGAGATTTTGTCCAGAGTGTGGTCATCCTGTGGAAATATCCTCTCAGGATCCCTTTTTCCACATAGATCCTGAGCTATTGGCCCGCCGTATAAAACAACATACAGCCCCCAACCGCACTATGGTGAAAGAGTCTTATACGTTTACAGGAGACAGCATGATGACTATTGACGAAGTCTTGTCCCTGCTCTTTCCTCAACTGGACATCCTATCCAGATTAAGCAACGCTTATCCAGAGGAAGAATTATATACAGATCTTCATAACGACTTAAGTCTTGTCATTCACAGCTTTCAACAAGGCAACAAGCAATCCCTGTCCGGTCAGGATCATCAGATTCTGAACACACTGATCAATTTCTGGGATCTGATAGTCGAAGTATTGACTCAAAAAGATTTCATCGGATACAAAAATGAAATAACCGTTTACAAGAAATACATTTCCGACCTGGATTACATCCTCACACACGGCATCACAACTTCACAGCAAGTACTTCCCTCTTCACAAAGAGCTTGCCATGAAGATTTTGATCCCAGCGTAGCAAAAGAAATAGAAAGTCTGATCAATGAACTGCACGAAATGAAACCGTCCTTCAAAAGAGAGGCTTATAATCCATCCATTGATTACAGACAGGAACTCTACAAACTTACCGGTCTTGAAAGACTCAAGGCAAGCATTGACGATCATATTTTAGATATAAAAGTACAATTAAAAAGAAAAGAACTTTTTCCCGACCTCAAGATCAATCCTTCTTTCAACTGCATTTTCAAAGGCAAACCCGGAACGGGCAAAACTTCTGTCGCCCGTTTACTGTCCGGAATTTTAAAGCAAGAAGGCTTGATCTCCAACGGATGTTACGTCGAAGTGGATGCTTCCAGCCTTGTTTCCGGATATATCGGCTTTTCTGCCAAGATAACCAGACTTGCTGCACTTGAGTCGTTCGGAGGTGTCCTTTTCATCGACGAAGCCTATTCCCTGATGAATGCTCAAGGCTCTAAAGCCAATGCCGGAGCAGAAGTGATAGACACGCTAACCCCGCTGATGGAAAATTACAGAGATAAACTGACTGTCATCCTGGCCGGCTATGACAAGGAAATGGATCTTTTCCTTCAGAATGCCAATACAGGCTTCCCTTCCAGATTCAAATCCGTATTCCAGTTCGATGATTATACAGATGAAGAACTGATGAGTATTTTCCTGAAATTTGCAGAAGCGGAACATTATGCTCTCACTCCAGAGGCTAAAAAACGGGTAAAAACCATTCTATGGTTTATCGTATCACAAAAGGACAAGATGAAACAGTTCGCTAATGCCCGGACAGCCAGAAACCTGTATGAATACATACGTGTCAGATGCACGAGAAGAATCCACAAAGAAGGATATGCAGATCTGTGCACGATCCAACTTGAGGACGTTGATCTGGAACGTAGCGAAATCGATATGATAATAAACAAATAAATGAAATACCATGGACTTTTATGACCTTGACAAATCACTGGATGAGTTTTATCGCAGCTTGGACGATTCCGTCAACAATATCTTCAAGGATGCAGACAATCTCCTGACAGATGGAACAGGCAATGAAGCCCCCTCTCCCATTCAGCAGACTGACACTCCAACCGAACAGGAAGCTCAGACAATGCCGGGACTTGTCCGCGACGAAAGACTTGAGGACAGGACAATGTCACGGATCGGAACGTTTGAAAAAATATATAATGAAATCTATGAATCACAAACGAAGAGTCCGATAACCTTCGGATATGCCGACCTGGACTATTCAGTGCTGGTCACCTTGCTGAGCAGCTGTCTTGAGATTGAGCTAAACGCAAGTATCTACAAAAAGATTCAGCAGATCAGAAAAAACGACCCTTCCTATAAAGCCACACGAGACACTGACATTAACTACAATCAGAGTACTCAGACTTTAGGAAGCTTTATTCTGATAATCAGTAAATTCGAAAAAGAACTGAGGCCTTACCTGGATGATCCGAGAGGCTTCGCTAAAGTATTGTCAAAAATCAGCACCTATCGGAACAATGCTGCGCATACGTCTGCAACGTCCAAAAACCAATTTCTAAAATTCTATCAGATCTTCTCCTGGTTATTCAACAGCTACATTGTAAAACTGATGAACCTGAAGGCTTCATTGAAGTCCTCATCATTCACATATTCTACTTTCGGCAACCCGGACTTTGATCAGGAGGAACAAGAATACCTGAAGAAGATAACAGGCTGCCAAAATTCAGACCGTTTTACTCAAAAAGAACCGACAACTGTTGATGATCAGCCTGAAGAATGCCGGCATGCAGCAGGTGAAAGCAGAAATGGATTAATATTTACAAATTGCAAGCAGCTGGCCATCAAATATTTTGGAAGCAACAGCACCAGCAACCCAGATGTGGAAAGACAAATCGTATCCCACATAAAAAAGAGAATGAAAGAATATGCAGACGCCTGTTCGGAATTCGGCATACATTATTCCATTCTGGATGTATCACAGTTTGACCCATTTCTGGACAAGACGCAAGGCTGGAAAGCCTATCTGAAACTTCTTGACCGATATTGTGACCAACATGGAATCTCTTCCGAAGGTACTCCGTGGGGACTGTTCATCATTGGTGGAGACGACGTGATTCCAATGCCCCTGGTCAACAATCCAACATATACCTTACCGGAAGAAATGGAATCAGCCGATGAACCCAACAAAGACGTAGATACGGACCTGTTCTACTCATACCGTTCTGACCAGATCGCGCTCGACGAAAAATTAAACGTCGATCTAAATAAACTTTTTACCTGCAATCCCCGTTTCCTGGTCGGTCGGCTTCCTCTGGAAAATGACTACATGGAAACCCGCTTTGAGCAGGATATCGAAAATTATTTTGCAAGAAGCATTGATACTTACCGCAAAGGAGGCATCCACATCAAAACTTTCCCGCTTGTCACAAGTTGTGAATCAAGTAAAAAAGTAGCCCAATATATGACCAGCAATATCCCGCTAATGCCTGTAAAACCGATCTGGGGATATGTGGAAAACAACATCATCATCAGTCCGCCCTATGCCGTTTCTGATGCGGCAGCTGATACATTCAGTCAAGAAGCCAAGTATTGTCTGAGCAATCAGTTATCAGCAGACATGCTGGTATTTATACTGCACGGCAGTGATCTGCCGACCGTACATGAATATCTGGGCGAAGCCAAAAACAGGCAGAAACACACCATCGGCTTCAGTGCAGACATGTTTTCTGCCTGTAACGCCCAATGTGTTGCTGGAATCTGTTGTTTTGGAGCCAAATACATTGGCTATAGAAGATCATATTCAGCTCTGCTGCAAGCCATCTATAACCGCACCTTAATATTCATGGGATCCAGCAGATCGGCATACGGCTATTTCGACTGTCACCTGGATTTGCCTCATGCTTCCACTCCAATTTTTGCAGCAGAAGTGTTCATGAGATATTATCTTGCCTGCCTTCTGTCCGGAATTTGTGCCGCCGAGGCTTTGATGAAAGCCAAAATCATGTATATAGACTATGCCAACAGAAATAAAGGTACAGAAAAATCACAACCGGCCGGTCTGACACTGCTGGAGTTCAATTTGTATGGTGATCCGTTCCAGAAAGTCACTCCCATCATGCAGGATTATCACATCCCAGATGTCAAAAGCAATGACAGAGAACATGAATTTTCCGTCAGACCTCAGTCAAACAGCATCATGTCTGGCAATGAACTGAAAATAAACGGAATTGTTGACTGCTTATCGGAAAAAAGGACTTATTCCACATTGTATTGTAGCGAGCATGCTCCTTCTCAAGGAACGGGTAATGAAGTTCGTGAATTGGTTGATCAGAACTTTAAAATGATTCACAACCAATTTACAAAAAATCTATATAATGAACTTGGTGTTCCACCCCGAGAATTATACAGTATGCAAAAATATACTTCGTCAACAGGACAAGAAGGATATTCATTGCTATACAGACATAAGGAAAGCCAACTGATGCAAGAAACCATCGTCGAACTCGATATGGAAGGAAATATACAATCTGCCATAGGATCATTTTAAAAACAAATAAATATATTACGTATGAGAAAAAGAACATTTCTAACAGTACTGGTCATCCTGATGACCTTGATAGGAAGTTGGGAACCTCTGTCCGCTCAAGTAAGATTCTCATCCAAAGAGCCTGAATTTGAAATGACGGCCAAGCGATTAGGGATTAGTGGTGATGTAGTGACAATAACCGGAACCATTGTATGGCAGGGACGGACCGACTGCTTCATAACCTGCCCTGCAACAGGAGTAAGAATCGTCGATGATGAAGGTGTTGTCTACGATTATAAAAACATACGTTTTGACATCGGAAACACCACGATCATGACAGCACCGAACGGGTTTGTCAAAACCGATTCCTTTATTCTGACCGCCGGAGTTCCATTCCGGTTCAAGCTGATTGTAAGCGGAATAGATGAATACGCAAGAGCCTTTGAACTTGTAGAGCTAACACCATCCATCGATCCCGGAAGATCCGGCATGGGGCGCTCCATCAAAGTACAGTGCCGCAGCCTGCAATTTCCTCCTGTTGAATAACAGCATGATTCATACAAACCTAACTTAAACAATAAAAACTAACCAATTATGAAAACCATAACCGTTTTAATCCTGGCGTTTATATCAACCCTTTTTGTCGTACCAGCTTTGGCTCAAACAAAGTCAATATGTTCAGCCCCCGGCATTACTCTCAAATATAAAAGAGCACTTTCACAAGGAAATACAGTAACAGTTCATTTTACCTTGACCAACAACACCGGAAAGAATTTAACTCCACTCATCAACGGTGAAGAAGGAACAAGATTTGAAGTTCAGAAAGCAGAAGCATACGATGATGAAGGCAATTATTATGACCTGAATTCCGGAAACATGATTGTCAGTATTGGTGATGGCCAGATTGAAGGCTCACGTTATGCCACAGATAAATTCTCATTCCCGAATGAAGTTACCGTAAAGGGGGTAATTACATTCAGGAATGTGAGTGAATATACTACTTCTTTCACAAGGATAGCAATTCCTTTGCGGGAATTTGACATTACCGACAAATCGTATCAACGGGGATATATCATTTTAAAGGATATTCCCGTTTCACGAGATTACTGATTCAAAGAATCACATTCTCCTGCTTCCCGTCCATCCAGTCGGAAAGGTTGCTGAACACGATTGCAGCACGGGCTTCCATCGACTCTTCAGACGCAAACGCTACGTGCGGAGTGGCCAGGACGTTCGGTGCCTGAAGCAGCGGATGGGCCGGATCAAGCGGGGGTTCAGTCTCAAACACATCGATTCCGGCTCCGGCCAGATGTCCGTTCTTCAGCGCTTCGGCCAGGGCTGCGGAGTCGACCACTCCCCCACGGGCCGTATTGATCAGATAAGCGCCCTGCTTCATCATTCCCAGACGGTCTGCATTGATCAGCTGACGGGTTTCAGCGGTCAGCGGACAGTGGAGGGAAACGATGTCGGATCGGGACAGAAGTTCTTCCAGCGGCACGAACTCGATAAAGGAAGGTTCCTTGCCGGTCAGATGGCGTTTGTTGCCCAGCACCCGGCAGCCAAAAGTCTTGCACAGTTCGGCCGTACGCGTTCCGATGGCTCCTGCACCGACGATTCCCACAGTCTTGCCGCGCAGTTCACAGCCGACCAGACCGTCTTTGGTCTTTCCCTGACGGCAACGGCCGGCCACCTGCGGCACGTTCCGCAACAATGACAACATCATGCAAAGGGCCAGTTCGGCTACTGCCTGAGTGGAATAACCGGCAGCATTGCTCACCTTCACTCCACATTCACGGGCAGCATCCAGATCCACATGATCGACTCCCGTGAACGCTACATCAATAAATTTCAGATGCTTGCAGGCGCGGATTACCTCTCCCCGCAACGGCATATTGGCTATGATGATCACATCTGCCTCGCGGGCACGCTCTATTTGTACCTGTATGTCCAAATCCCGGGGATAAGCGTTAAAAGTATGCCCGGCCTCAACCAGCGGACGGGCATATTCACTCAGCCTTTCCGGAGAAATGCCGAGTGATTCCAGTAATACGATATTCATGGTCTTGTTTCTTTAAAATTACCATTGCAAATGTACAAAATCTATTTCACTACATTCTGTTCGATCAGCAAACAGTCTCATTCCACCTTAAAAGTCCCCTTCAGCCGGATGTCCTCTACGGATGCACCGACAAAGACTTCAAAATCTCCCGGTTCCAGTACAAAATCCATCGCTGCATTCCACAGCTTCAGATCATCCTTCTTCAGCACCAGCGTAACCTTCCTGCTTTCTCCGGGATTCAGTTCAACCTTGGAAAAGCCTTTCAAAGCCTTCACCGGAGTTGTCACACTGCTGATCTTGTCACGGACATAAAGCTGCACTACTTCCGCACCCTTTACATCTCCTGTATTCTTCAGCATACAGCTCACCAGTACCTCCCCTTTCGATGCCATGTGATTCTGTATCTCCAGTTGGCTATACTCAAAAGTCGTATAACTCAAGCCATATCCCAGACAAAACAAAGGATCCGGTGAGGAAAAAACATAATCGCGGCCGGGCTTCTGCGGAGTACCCCGCTGCCGGTAATATCCTTTGCCTGAAGGCTTGTGATTCGCATACATGGAAATATGTCCGGTGGTCGGGGGAAATGTCACAGACAAACGCCCGGAAAATTCAGTTCATTCCGGTCATAGCCTTCACCGCATGTATTGACTTCCTTCGAATTGGCATCTCCCCAGCCGATTCCTGAATAAATGACACTGGTGCCTCCAAGTACCAGTACAACGACATCACTTTCCCGGGCCAGACGGGCTGCTTCTGCAAAACCGTCTTTCGACAAGGAGGTAATACCGCAACCTTCCGCATAGCTGACTTCCACTTCCTTGCCGGCATACCGCCTGATGCCTTCCAGTACAGTTACCCCATAGTCATTGTTCTTCGTGATACTGTAATCACCAAACTGCACTTTATCGGCATTCGGCCCGATCACAGCGATACGTTTCAGTCTGTTCCTGACCAGAGGAAGTGTGCGGTCATGGTTCTTCAACAAAACCACAGACTCTTCGGCTATCCGTTGAGCCAGATCTACATGTTCCTGCCGGTGTACAACAGCTTTCGCTTTCTTCTCCGAATAATGGAAAGACCGTTCAAACAGTCCCAGCTTGAACTTCACCCGCAAAATACGGACGACCGCCGAATCCACCAGGGCTTCCGGCACTTTTCCTTCCCTGACCAGATTTTCCAGATGTCCATAGGCATAACTTCCCGGTGCTTCCAGATCAACTCCAGCGGTCAGGGCCTGAACAGCCGACTCGGACGGATCTGCCGCCGTGTAATGGAAATTATCCAGCATGCCCACGGCTCCATAATCCGAAAAGACATAACCGCCAAATCCCCATTCCTTCCGCAACACGTCCGTCAGCAGCCAATGACTGGCATGAACCGGAATTCCATCCACTTCATGATATCCGGGCATCAGACTATATACATTGGCTTCCTGGACCGCAGCCTTAAACGGCACAAAATGCAATTCACGCAGAGTCCGTTCTCCCACCAGCGAGGGAGCCAGATTGATTCCTGCCTCCGGTACCGAGTAAGCGACAAAATGCTTGGCCGTACAAGCCAGTTTTCCTTCTGCTATCCCTGACCGGGTCTGACTGGCTTCTCCCTGCATACCCGTCACAAAAGCAACTCCCATTTCTTTCACCAGCCAGGGATCTTCTCCGTAACATTCTTCCACCCGGCCATAGCGCGGATCACGTGCCAGATCAAACAACGGCGAGAGTGCCTGGTCAACTCCCGACAGGGATGCCTCTGCCGCAATTGCCGAAGCCATCTGCCTGATCAGCTCCGGATTCCAGGTGGACCCCAGACCTATTGCCTGCGGAAAGATTGTCGTACCCAAAGCCATCTGCCCATGCAGACATTCTGCGATCTGTATGGCCGGAATCCCCAAACGGGTCTGTGTCCGTAAATAATGATCAGCAGCCTCAGCGTAGAGGGCCACCTTATGATGTTCCACAAAAGGGCTTTCCAGGCAACCGATGCTCCGGCCCTGAAAGAGCCGGACCAGAGAGCTGTCCGTTACCTGCCCGGCATTGTCTGTCTGCAAGGCATTCAGACTTTTCATGTTCAACTGATCCACCTTCTCCTCCAGCGTCATCCGCTGCAACAAGTCCTTCACTCGTACCTCTACCGGAAGATCCGGATTCTTATAGGGAACCAGTTCCTGGGCTTTCACTCCCCCAGTAGCCGTCAATAACATACAGACGGCCAGTTTCAGCCGATATACAGATCTGTGTTTCATAGATTTATCCGTTTTTACCGTTTATTTGCCTCAACGACTTCCATATCTCCCTGCCGAGTGAATGTCAGACGTCCCTCTTTATACTGTCCCTCAATTTGGGTTTCCCGTGATGTATACAACTTAAATGATACATTCCAGTTTTCAGGCCAGCAAGGCAGCAAATATGCCTTGTCATAACTCTGCAAAACCATATTCTGCAAGGTAAGCATCAGATTGCTTCCGTGATCCTGATCCGGCACCCAGTCATAATTAGGTCCCCACATGGCCAGAAAACGGTGGTTGGGATTGGTGTTCCCGACCTTTTTCCGCAGCATCTCCGCAGCCTCATCTACCAGTCCCAGAATTGCAGCTTCCTGTCCGTCCTGTCCCCAGCCATACCAGCTGTCAAAATTCCGGTATCGGAACGTACGGATCCCCGTCTGACACAACTCATTCGAGAAGTTTGCCAGTCCGAACGGAAAGACCGCATACAGTTCCGGATTTTCCACATTCGTGCGAAGCTCCAAAAATACTTCTGCCGGAAGGAAAACATCTCCCTGAGCAATCCGCTTCTGAGGCAGTCCGGGCAAATCTTTCTTCAGCTGCAGATAATACTGACGGTCCGGTTCCGGCAAAAGATGAGACGGCAGTTTCTCCAATGCTCCCAGTACATAGTGCAGACCAGCCACTGACGGCATGTCATTCTCCACCCCATACCAGTATGTTTCCACTGACTGGGTCGGTGTGATATGGATCTTTCCCTGTCCGTTCCGGAAACGTGAATCAAAATAGAGTATAAACTCTTTGATAGCCGGCAATGCCTTTTCCCGCAAAAAAGCCTCATCACCACTGTAAGAAGCATAATCCAGCATCAGTTTGCTCAGCTCCAGGCCCTGAACCCAGATGTGACGGATATAGATGTTCAATACTTCATTCGGTGAATGGCCTTCCCGCTCCCAGCCATAATCGCCATTTGCATAGGTTCCGAAAACAGTCACCGTTTCCGGAATAAACGCACCTTTTGCCTGATAATATTTGGCTGCCAATGTCCGGAATGCAGACATCCGGCTCAGATAGAAATCAAAAAGAGCCTGCATCTGATCGAAATCACCATTTGCCAGCATGGCATAATACGGCAGACGTGTATTCTGCCACCAGAAATCATTTCCCCAGTTACGGTAGTCCGGAGAATAATCCGCAGATGCTCTCGTAAACTTCGGATCAGTAGTGAAAATCGAGCCGTTAAACTTGACCGGGAAATTTCCCCGTCCGCTTCCGGCCAGCATATATCGCTGGAGAATATAGCTCTGGGTCAGCCGATAAGCAAAATCCGGATCTTCAGGTATGTCCACATAAATATAGCTTTGCTTCCAGAAATCAGTCCACCAGTTTCGGCTCGCCTGCAATGCTTTTTCTGCAGAAGTCTTCCGGGCCTGTCGGTTCACTTCCTTTTTCCATTCTGCAACCGATGCCGACTGTGCAGAATGAGTGACCAGCTTCAACTCACACTGGCGGATGCCTTTCGGAGACTGAAACGTGGAATCATTCACTTTCTCCAACCCTTTGGACGACATGTCTACTCCCCAGATACGGTTTCTGACCGGATCCGGGAAATTGGCAGCGACAGCTTCTTTTTTCTGGTGTTTTATGATCAGGTCATATACCGAGCTTTCGTTCTGATGATACCACACAATGTCCTTCCCTTCCGGCTGAAAAACATCAGCCGATTCTTCGATATGCACCCAGGAAGGCATTTCGTTCAACCAGGCAGAAGGCGCTTCGCCCTTTGTGATCACGTGGGGTTCTTTTCTCCAGGACTCAGCCGTCACCTTCACCTGATAGGGAACTTCCCCCTTCATTTGCAGATAGGCTGTTTCCTGATCCGGATCCATATAGAAACTGAATTTCACAGCTTCTCCGTCTTTCCCGGCTGTGACATAAATCGCTCCGTCCTTCAGCACCAGTTGCTGTGAGAACGGCAACCTTTCCCGAAAGGGATTCGGTGACAGGGAAACCCGCACCCGTCCCATCTTCATCAACCGGTTTGCCTCACTGATGGCATCTGTCCGGGAGAGATAGAACAACAAGTCTCCATTCTTCTCTACCCAAAGATTAGCCCCGAGTTCTCCATTCCCCAACGGCATTGATCCTGCCGAATTTTCAGAAGGAGTATCCCACTCTACATTGTATCTGTCTATTTCCGCCTGTTGTGCCATAGCCATACCAGCCACCAGCAGTCCGGCTACAATCATCGATATTCTGCTTTTCATAAGATCATTCCTGCTATTTCACTTCAATTTCCAGCGAAGCAGATTCCAGACCGGCTCCACTTACCTGTACCTGCATTTTTCCCGCAGCTCCCTTCTTGCCTCGGACAATGGCCAATGCCAGACCATTAAACGATTCCCGTCCGGCACTCTGGAAAGGAGTGAAAGAGGTCGGATCACCATTATCCGTAGCGACCAGTTCACCACAGCCTGTCACTTCTACTTTCAGTGGCAAACAGGCGGTCGGTACTTTCCGTCCGGAGCCATCCACGATTGTCACGGTTACGAAGGCCAGTTCGTCTTCACTGCCTGCAACGGAAGCACGGTCTGCCGACAACCGGATCTTCTGTGCCTTGCCTGTGGTCTGTACCTCATCTTCCGCCCATTGTTTTCCGTCCTTGTAGGCAACAACCTTCACACAGCCCGGCTGATAGACAACACTGTCCCATACCAGACGGAAATCCTTGCCTGTTTCTTTCACCTTGCGGCCATAGCTCTTGCCATTGACAAACAGCTCGGCCTCCGTACCCGAAGTATAGACATGTACCGGTATGATCTGTCCCTCACGGCCTTCCCAGTTCCAGTGAGGCAGGATATGTGCCATCGGAAGATCCGGACGCCAATGCGACTGATACAGATAATAACGGTCTTTAGGGAAACCGGCCAGATCGACAATGCCGAAATAACTGCTGCGAGAAGGCGGTTGCGTGCGTTCCAGTTCTGCCAGCTGCTTCTCCAGCTCAGCCCGCTTCGACGGGTCTGTCCGGAAATTCAGCAGGTTGGTATTGTCGGAATTGAACGGAGTCGGTTCACCCAGATAGTCAAAGCCTGTCCAGACATATTCGCCCAGCAGATGCGGAAACTGGAAGTTCGTAGCAAACTGCCGGTCAGGTGTACAGCCCCAGCCTGGAGCATCCTTATCATACGAAGTGATCTGATAATCCTTGCGGAGCGTATCTCCCATAAAATAAACGCCACGTGTGCTCAGGCAGGAAGAAGTTTCCGTACCGATTGTCGGCTTGTTCTTATAGCGTTCATCAGCATCCCATCTGGCCTGTTCATAGAAGAAATAATTGACACCCATCACGTCCAGAGCCATACTGGCTCCCGAAGCCCGTCCGCCATTCGGATCATTATATCCGTTTGTCACAGGACGGGTCTTGTCCAGTGACTTGACAATATCCACCAGATGTTTCGTCATTTCTACATTCTGCTGTTCCATGACTTCATTTCCGATTGACCAGAATACGACGGAAGGATGATTCCAGTCACGGCGTACCAGAGCCTCCAGGTCTTTTCTGTGCCATTCCTCATACAGCTTGTTGTAATCCCATTCACGTTTGCCGCTGGCCCAGGCATCAAAGGCTTCGTCCATGATCAGGATGCCCTTTTTATCGGCCAGTTCCAGGACCTCGGGAGCAGGAGGATTATGAGAGGTACGGATGGAATTGCAGCCCATTTCCTGCATGATGCGGAACTGACGTTCCAGGGCACTCATATTGAATGCTGCACCCAGTGCACCCAAGTCGTGATGATTGCAGACACCCTTGATCTCTACGCGACGCCCGTTCAGGAAAAAGCCTTCGCGTGAAACACTGATTTCGCGTACTCCAAACGGCGTGTAGTAACGGTCGGTCTCCTTGCCGTCCACCTGTACCGTCACGCAAGCCATGTAGCGGTTGGGCGATTCGATGTCCCAGCGCTTGCAGTCGTCCAGTGTCTTCTGCATATCAACCTTCCCGCTTCCCTGCGAAGGCAGCTCCAGTGTCTGGTCGTCAAAGCGCAGTACCCGCTTGCCCAGGCAGTCCAGCGAATCCAGTTCATAGACCGAAGTCTTCACCACAGCCTTTGCTGCCTCGTCCAGATGGTTTTCCACTTCCACCGTGAAATGCAGATCTGCCGTCCGGGCCGTCAGGTTCTCCGCTTCCATCTTGGTTCCCCAATGTTTCACATGCACCTGTCCAGTCTTCACCAGCCACACATGGCGGTAGATACCGGCACCCGGATACCAGCGGGATTCCCATTTCTCCGTGTCAGTCCGTACAGCCAGCACGTTAGGTTCACCCACTTTGATAAAGGGAGTCAGATCCAGACGGAATGAATTATAGCCATAAGGCCACGTACCTACATACTCTCCGTTCAGCCATACCTTGGCGTATGCCATCACGCCGTCAAAATCCACATAAAAACGTTTTCCCTGATCGGCCTTGTCCACCGTAAATGTTTTCCGGTACCAGCCGATTCCCTGATAAGGAAGTCTTCCGGTATTGCCTGACAAGTCCATCCGGAACGGTCCGGTAATGGCAAAATCATGCGGTACATCCAGCTTTTCCCAGCCCGAATCATCCACACCTGTTTCAAACATACCGGCCGGCTCTTCCACCCTTGTTCCATCGGCCTGCAGACCGTATCTGATGAAACGCCAGTCATCATCGAGAGATACGACATCAGCCTGTCCGGACCGTCTGACCGGTTCCTGCTGAAGAGTTCCATCCCCACAAGCGAAGCACAGCAGCAAAGCCGCCAGGCTTCCTAAAATCTGTATTACTTTCATTTTGTTCCGTTAGTATTAAATTTATTGTCAATCAGTTTTTCGTAAATGTAAACCATTCCAGGTTCATCAAATCCTGTCCGGGATCTCCTCCCCTGTCTCCTTTAAAGACAAGAACCAGGGCATGCTTTCCTTTCGGGGTCTTTATTGCTGTTTCGTGAATGGCATAAGCCGTTTCCCCGTTGTTCGGCTTCAGCGGGCAAGTGCCCAGAAGTTCACCGTCCGGATTATCCAGGCGGATTTCAATCTGTGCGGAAAGATTCTTATCCCATGTCTTGCAAATGAAGCGGTTCACCTGTGCCTGATCAAAATCATAGTACTTCCAGTAAGCACAATCTCCATCCCGGATGCCGGTCAGATATTCCACCGGCACATCGTTTTCAGGACGGCGCACCGTCGGATATACATTTCCCGAAAGCAGACAGGCCCGGTAGGCTTCCATCCGCAAAGCCGGCGACATCGGTCCGCCTGCTCCCTGGGTAGTCATCTCTACCTGCTGTATCGTACCGTCCTCATTGAAGGTTATGGGTTCCAGACAGGCCTTTCTCATGGACGAAGAGGCATGCGTGGGACGGTGATAAGCAATATACCATTGTCCGTTAATCTCCGTAATGCAACCGTGATTGTTCACCAGATTGCGTCCGCTTCCCCAGTTATCGATAATTACTCCCCGATAGGTGTAAGGACCGAAAGGAGAAGTGGCCGTAGCATAGTCCAGGGTTGCACAGTTGGACTCCCCGTGCTGTGAATGGCTGCCATAGACAAAATAATAAATGCCGTTCCGCTTTCTCACGGAACTGCCTTCATTGAAACAATGCTTATCGTAAGTCAGAAGACTGTCGTGAATCTCACCTTCAATGGCATTCATCTCCTTATTCAGCTTTGCTCCCCGGGCGTGCCACTGTCCCCAAAAGAGATAAGCCTGTCCGTCGTCATCAATAAAGACAGAAGGATCGATCCCCTGAATTCCCTCAATCTTTTTCCCGTTCTTAAACGGCCCGTAAGGAGAATCGGCCACCGCTACGCCTTCGCTGTCATCCGTCAGACAATAATACAGGTAATAGCGGCCGTCGTGATGAATGCAGTCCGGTGCATACAGGATTTCTTCGGAATAGGCAGTCTGTTTGCCCATGCCTTGAGTCGCAAAGGAAATCTGCTCCATATCCCAGTTCACGAGATCGGACGAAGAAAGGACATTATACCGGGGCGAGCACCAGGCCGTACCCGGTTCATCTTTTGAGCCATAGACATAGATCCGTCCGTCGGGCATCTGACGCACTTCCGGATCTGCAATGTACACCCCTTCCGGCACAATCGGGTTCAACGGACGGACCTCTGCCGAGATAACCGCCTTCTGCTCCGGTGTACCACCGGTTTCTGTTCCCCCACAAGCTGTCAGCAACGGCAGCAGGCACATTCCGCACAATGTGCTCCCCAAAGAATATTTATATGTTTTCATACGTAATTGAAGTTTTTCACCCGTTCTTATTCATATACAATAGGTAAGGGAGGTGCATCAACCGCATCCAAAGAAGAAGGACCGTCCATAGGAACGCCCCCCAACCGGAATCTATAAATTTTCAGGCCTCTGATTGGAGAATTCCATACACTTACCAGAGTTCCCTCGCATCCCCTGTCTTCCAGCATTTCAGCGTGTTTGGCCATATACTGATCGAAGATAAGCAAGGCCTTGTCACAGATTTCCCTGATCTGTGCCTGCGAGTCCTCCGTCTGATTCTGTCCGTTGAAACGCTGAATATTCACGGCCTCCCGGAAAGCGTCCAGATAAAGCACGGAACAAAGCACCCGGTTGCATACAAAGGCCAGATAATGGTATGCCTCGGTTCCCTTTTCCGTTTTTTCCAGAATCTCTTTCAGCAGATTGCCGGCATCGAGATACATTTTTCTGGCATGGTCAATGTTATCCTTGCTCATCCAGGTGTAAGAACCGCCGTTCCCCCAGGCTCCCATCCAGCAAAAACCGATATTTCCCAAATTCGTTGTGGCAAAAACATCCGCACGGTTCACCAGCTGCATGGCCTCCATCAACCGGTCCTTATCGGCAATGGACAGACGGTCTGCGTAATTCCGGTAGAAACGTTCTGCCGAAAGCCCGCCATCCAGTGTAGCCTCAGCCACAAAACGGGCAGAAGTCCTGCTTTCCGCAGTACGCCAATGATTGAAAAGAACAGATGAAACCCCGCAATCAGAAGACTCAGACAGCCATTGCATCATCTTTTCATTACCGCCTATGGAATTCTGATATAAATACATTAGTCCGTCAAACTCGATCCAGGAATATATTTCCGTCATTTTCCGGTCTTGCGGAGAAACAACGACAGAGGGAAGCGCCTGGGCAGTACCCTCACTGCCATGTGAAGACATCAGACAGATTTTCGTTTCCGGAAGTGCCAGACGGGCCAGCCGGTAAGCCCCTTTCGTATAAGGAGTAATCGAACTGTAAATTCCGAGTTTGAATTCGGGATGTCCAGCTCCGCCCTGATTCAGCTGCCTGATAGCCTTCGAAATAATGCCAATCTGCATGTACAGGGTATTCAGGTCGGACTGCTTGTCCTGGATCGGAGCAGTTACAGCAGAGTCTGTTGCGACCGGCTTTTCAAAAAAACGGTTCAAGGTCGCCACAGTCTCTTTCCTTGTACACCCGGCTCCCCATCCTCCGGTTTCTTCGGTTATCAGTTCAAGCGCATCAATGTCCGGATACGTTTTCAGCAGATCATTTACCGTAGCAACAGTCTGTTCGACCGTTGTCACCCGGGGTTCAAACGAAAACTGGACATAAAGTCCCCGGCTTTTGGCGTGATCAATCAGTGCCTTCATCCATGACAAGGCAAATTTGCTGTTGGCCTGCGGATTGTCCTTCAGCCGTTCAGCCTCGGGAATACAGAACAGGGAATCATTATCCTTGATCTTCTCTTGCAGAAAAGCATTGTCGTACATCACATGCTTGTTTCCGTAGAAATAATTTCCGGCCAGAGACAGACTGTCTCCAAAATAAGTTTCATACCATTGCCCCGGATAACTGTGGATCGTCAGCTTATTAAAACGCATGCGCACCAGCCGGTCAATATACTCCTTGGCATCCTCCAGGGTATAAGAAGAGATGTCCATCGGAAAATTGACATGCTGGCGGATTCCTCGCCACCTGATGTCCGGTTTTATCAAGGTGTCAAAAGGTTCCGTCATGGCCTTCGCCCAATGTTCAGGGACGGAGGCCCCCGTCAGGTCAAACAGATAGCCCATCTTTTCCAGATAAGTATAGACGGCATGTGTTACCCCCATCGCATCTCCTGCACGGAAGATGACCTTACCTTTTCCGTCACAGGAAAAGCCGAATTCACCCTCCGGCAAACTGTCAGTTACTTCAAACTCAAATACTTTCTCCCGATTACCGGCATCCGACACATATTTCTTCAAATCAGAGACTGCAAGCTCCAGTACTTTTGACTCTCCGCCCATTGAACCATAATCAAACTGAGGAGCGGAAGTACATCCCCATAGACAAAATATACCCGACAGACACCCGGTTAACATTTTATTTCTCATAGCGAATAATTTTGATGCCGCAATTTATGGAATTTTCTCCAGACAGCAAAAAAAAACTTGCTACTTTTGCAGACCGAATAAAATTATAAACTGATGATTCTTATGAGCCAGCATATCCCTTCCGATAAACGGGCAGAAATCTGCCTGCAATATTTGCGACAGATCGCCGTCAACAACAACCGCGAATGGTTTCACGAGCACCGCGACCTCTACGACGAGGCACGTGCTGCTTTCGAAAGCATGGTACACGACCTGATCGTGCGCATTGCCGCATTCGACCCGTCCGTGCAATATCTGACGGTGGCCGACTGCACCTACCGGTTCTACCGCGATACCCGCTTTTCTCCCGACAAGTCTCCCTACAAACGCCATTTCGGGGCCTACATCAATGCCCGGGGCAAAAAGTCCAACCATGGCGGATACTACATGCACCTGGAACCGGAAGGCTGTCTGGTAGCCGGAGGAGCCTACTGCCTGCCGTCGGACGTCCTGCGTGCCGTACGCCAGAGCATCTGCGAACAACCGGAAACTTTCCACCGCATCGTGGGCAGCGATCCGTTCCACAGCCTGTTTCCCGTACTGGGAGAAACACGGGTGAAAACCATCCCCAAGGGATTTCCCAAGGACTTCCCCTACCCTGAATACATCCGCTGCAAGGATTACTCCTGCTGTCACCCTGTCCCGGAGGAGTTTTTCACGGCTCCCGACTGGCTGGAACGCACAGCCGGAATGTTTGAGATCATGAAGCCCTTCCTCGACTTTGTCAATGCAACCATTGATGAGTTCTGAGACAGTATCATTACCGCAAAGACCGCATAATTCCCGCACAACGACCGCACGATGCAGCCTGATCGACCGCATAATTGCTGCGTAACGAAGGCATAATCCGGCCCGATTGACCGCATAAATTCCGCGCAAGAGCCTGTAATCAAACGGTCCGCACGGTACACCTGTTCGGGTACATCATGCGGACCGGTAATTTTCCTCTGAATAATCTTTACTTTCTGCAGAGTTCCGAGAGATAAAAACTATGGAAACGCTCACGGATCTCATCGCGTACGCGGCGGAACTCAGCCTCGATAAACTCGGGCGTTCCTGTGGCATGCGAAGGGTCATCGAAACCGATATGCAGGCGCTTGCCTACCTTCCCCGTAAACGCCGGACAGCTCTCGTTGGCTCCCCCGCACACGGTAATGACATAATCCCAAGCCTGATCCAGATAGGTACGGACACTGACCGGAGTATGGCTGCTGATGTCGATCCCTGCTTCCTTCATCACTTCCACGGCCTTGGGATTGACCTGTGCGGCCGGTTCCGTTCCGCCGGAATACACCTCCAGCGAGGCGTCAAACGATTGCAGGAAACCATGAGCCATCTGGCTGCGGCAACTGTTTCCCGTGCAAAGTATCAAAATTTTCATAACGCTATAAGTCTTGTAAAGGGTTATAATATGAAATTGAACAGATAGCCCGACAGGATGATGAAAAAGGCTACCGTACCGAAAAAGATCCCGATAAGACGCCAGGTCATCACCTTCTTGAGCAATGTGGCTTCGGGCAGTGACAGTCCCACCACCGCCATCATAAAGGCGATTGCCGTACCCATCGGAATCCCTTTGGCTACAAACACCTCGATGACGGGCACGATACCGGCTGCATTGGCATACATCGGTACGGCCAGGAGAACCGACAGGGGAACGGCCAGCCAGTTGTCCTTCGACATGTACTGCTCAAAAAATCCTTCGGGCACAAAGCCGTGCATGAAGGCTCCGATGCCGATACCGATCAGAATATACACCAGTACGCCGCGGACAATCCGCCAGGCATCACGGACAATGGCAGGCAGCCGGCGGATAAAGGTGGTGTGATCTTTCTCCCACTCATCTGCCTGAGCCGACGAGTGTGCCTGAATCTGTTTCACCCAGTCGCTGAGATAAGGGGCCAGCCTCATCCGTCCCAGCACGAAACCGCCGATCACTCCCAGCAGGATGCCGCTGACGACATAGATAAGAGTCACTTTCAGTCCGAACGATCCGAGGAACATGGCCACCGCCACTTCGTTGACCAGCGGCGAGGTGATCAGAAAGGCAAAGGTCACTCCCAGGGGAATCCCTCCTTTCACAAACCCGATGAACAGCGGAATGGACGAGCAGGAGCAGAACGGGGTGATGGCTCCGAACAGAGCCGCCAGCAGATACTGCAACCCGTACATCCGGTGCGTAACCATGCACACTGAAAGCCAGTATCCAGGCAACGGCAAGCACCGGTATCGCCGTGGCTACGGCAAATACGGCCGGCAACAGATAACCGGCTGTCACGGAAGCCGACAGAGGGATCAGCATACCGAAATAGAACACACCGCTTGTGGGACAGAAAGCCAGGGCAACCCCCCCGTACTTACTTCAGCATTCCGCTGACCGTTTCACCAATCCGGCTTTGAACGTATCAGGCGACTTGCGGGCATTGCCGAAAGCAAACTCCTTCTCCAGCACCTCACGCGTGTTGCGCTCAATGGCTATGCAGGTGGCACAGCGCTGTTTTCCGTGAAAACAAAGCACCTCCACACAGTCACCGGCTGCTACATTCTTCCGGCACAGGTGCCCTGACCTTTGCAGGCATTTCCTCCCGCGCAGGTGTTTCCGCCGGCACAGGTATTTCCGCCGGCACAGGCACATACCCGATCTTCAGATCCGGATTTTTCCTTTCCACCGCTTCCACAAGAAACCAGAAGCAGGCAGACCAGTCCTAAAAACCATACATTCTTCATACGTTTATCTATATTTTATGATTAACAATTCACCTTATTAGTAATTCGCCAAACTACGAACATACAGCATAAAAAAGGGGCTTAACGGCAGCACCCTTCTTTCTTGCAGAGAGGCTGACCGAAGAAATCAGCAAACATCCGTCTGGCGATTTCCCAGTTCTCTCTATTAATGCAGTATTTCACTTTCGGAGCTTCAATCTCCCCCTGAATCAGTCCGGCATCCTTCAGCTCTTTCAGATGCTGCGAAACGGTAGCCTTGGCTATGGGCAGTTCCTCGTGGATATCGCCGAAGAAACAACTTTCCTGACGGGCCAGAAACTGAAGGATAGCCATACGCGCCGGATGTCCCATTGCCTTGGCAAAGCGGGCCATCCGCTCCTGCTCTTCCGAATACTTCTTTTGGATCATCTTTCTTTTCTCTTTTCGTTTGTTGTTCGCAAAACTACGAATAACATTTCTGACTGCAAAAGAAATCTCGCCGAAACTGAGTTTATTAATTATTATTTGTACTTTTGTTCGGTTAGTCAAATACACATACAGCATCAAAAAGAAATGATCATGAAGAAAAATCTGCTTTTACTGCCAACTTTTGCAATGGCATTGTTCTGTGCCTGCACAGAAAACGTGAACCAACAGGAAAGTACCTGGCCACAGCCCTGCATGGAAGGAAACAGCGGAAACTGGGTTTACAACACCCAGATCAGCGATGAATTTGAAGCCCCCTTCGATACGGCCAAATGGTACGACCACAACCCGACCTGGCTGGGCAGACAGCCGTCGCTGTTCCGTAAGGAAAACGTGCGTGTGGAAAACGGACAGCTGATCCTGACCGGAAAGCGCGAGAATGTGGCCGATGCTCCGGAAGGCTACCATACCTTTACTACGGCTGCGGTACAAAGCAAGAAAAAGGTACTCTACGGCTTCTTTGAAATCAAATGCAAGCCGATGAACTCTGCCCTGTCGAGTGCATTCTGGCTGTACACCCAGGATTCCATCAAACAGGAAGAAATTGACATTTTTGAGATCTGCGGACGCAACGATGCGGCTCCGTCTTATGACAAGACCTATTTCGCTACTTCGCATTACATCCTCAAGAAACAGAACCTGCAGATCAGTGATCACGTGGAACACCTGACAGAAGGCCGCTGGGCTGACCAGTGGATCACAGCCGGACTGAAATGGACACGTGATGAACTGGTGTGGTACGTCAACGGAAAAGAAATACGCCACCGGAAAAACGATTTCTGGCATTCACCCGAAACCATCAATTTCGACAGCGAAGCCTTCCCGAGCTGGTGGGGACTGCCTTCCGACCAGGACAACGGAGGAGAATTCCAGATCGAGTATTTCCGCTACTGGACCGAAAAAGACCAGCCGTCACTGCAGACCGTTTACATCAATGACATGAAAGAATAACTTTAATAAAGATTATATATGAAATACCTGATCGTATCCGATATCCACGGATCCCTGCCTGCTCTGGAAAAAGTGCTGGCTTTCTACCGCGAACAACAGTGTGACCTGCTCTGCATTTTGGGCGATATCCTGAACTACGGACCGCGCAACGGTCTTCCCGAAGGACTCGACCCGAAAGGCATTGCCGAACGGCTGAACGCAATGGCCGGAGAAATCGTTGCCATACGCGGCAACTGCGACTCGGAAGTGGACCAGATGCTGCTGGACTTCCCGATCCTTTCCGACTATACGCTCGTGGTAGACAACGGCAAACGTCTCTTCCTGACCCACGGACACATTTACAACGAAGAAAAACGTCCCAAGGCTGTCACCGACTGCTTTTTCTACGGACATACGCATCTCTGGAAACTGGAACGTCAGGCAGACGGCGTGGTCTGCAATACGGGTTCGGTGACCTTCCCCAAGGGAGGAAACGTACCGACCTTTGCCACTTACGAAAACGGAACCGTCACGATGTACCGTCTTGACGGTGAACCGCTGGCCAGTCTCACGCTGGATAAATAAAAACCACAAAGGGTACCGGTTACAACCGGTACCCTACTTTCAGCATCAGATCGTATGTGGAATAGTCCACGTCATCATAATATCTGTAATTCGTCTTCCGGTTAAAGAAACGGTTGGAAAGAATAACACTCCACTGCTTCCCGAACTGGTAAGCCAGCTGGACGGAAGCGACCGTCAGTCGCGCATTGCTTCTGTCTCCCTGTACATTCAGCGCATTCGGATCGTCTACCGTACTCCAGTCCAGATCCGGATCATACCCCTTCCAGGTAAATATATGATAATTCTCCAGATTCAGCAGCAGAGCAAACCGCCTGTTGCAGATCCATCCTACTCCTCCCTTGATGCTGTATCCGCTTCCCAGGTTATAATCCCTCTTGCCCAGCTTCATGTAGTCTGAAAGACTGGCTCCCAATGCCACTCCGTTGGCATACAGTTCTCCAAAGAACATGGTCTTCTTTCCCGGTTCCGGATTCTTGTAATAGATAGTGCCCAGGCCGACAGCAGCAGCTTCCGAGATACGGTAAGGCGCAACAAGCCGGTCATTCTTCTCATTGATATCCGAGTTGTAATAATCAAAATGCTGGAAGACTCCCATCATCAGTGAACGGTTTTTCCGCTGCCATACATTCTTTCCCCACAAGGCACCGATAGCATTCACCTGACTGATAAGCGGCTGGTTGATCACATCCAGTCCCATTTTGAAACGGAACCATTCATAGGGTGTATAATGTTCATCATCAAAAGGATTTCCGTAATTCAGGGCCATGTCTACATGCAGACTGGAAGATCCCTTCCTGGACTTCTCCTCATCGGCCAGAAAACGGGGACCGAGACTGACTACAAAATTGACCGGAACGTTCGAATAGCTGCGCCCCTTATAACTTCGCCGTTTCCAGGCCTCCCCCGTGATCAGCCGGTTAATGGCCCGCATCGGCGAGATGATTCCAGCAAGCAGTTCCCGCCCGGCACGTTCCCATCCGCTGGTACGGTTGTCAATGAACAGATCGGACAGCCGGAAAGTTATCTCTCCCAGTGCAACCCCTCCGAAAGTAGTGGCCAGCATGTCATTGGGAGAAGGTGCCTCTGTTTCCATGAAAAATTCCCACATCAGGCTTCCGCCGGCTGCATAGGGAATGGAATGCCAGAAATTCAGTCCGTTGCTGCGTGCGGTATTAAAATACAGTCCGCCATGATAAGGATGGGAAAACAAATTGGTGGTAAACTGATCACTGTCCCACATCAGTCCGCGTCTGAAATTGTTCCTGATCGTTTTCCCGTTGATCCGGGCCCAGCTTTCATTGACGATAAAGCGGTCGAATGCCCAGACAGCCAGGTTAGTTCCAATCACCTCACCCGCCGCCCGCAATGGCTTCGGCTTCCAGATTGTAACGGAATCACTGACATAATAACGGGATTCCACCTGAGGCAGATACTCCTGAGCGTAACTGTTTCTGAAGGAAAAAACAGCAAGGAGCAGAAGCAGTAAATATCTGATTTTCATGTATCGGCAGTTTGTTTTTCACAAATATCCGGAAAAATTCCGTCATTTCAAAGGTCAGAACCTCTAAAAAAGAGGCCACCCGCAAATGCGAGTGACCTCCCTCAACCAAAAAAATGTTTATTGTATAAAATAAGCACCCCTATATCACATAGAGGAAAGATTCGCTTCACAGCGAATATGGGTTAATTAATATTCTAAAGGTTTCAAATCACTTCGAAATGCACGAATACGGATCTTAGATACATCACGTTGTGCATATCCACCTTTCCCGTCTTCATAATTACAGCCATATGAACTTGGAACATAAGTTCCATCATCATTAACTTTAGTTGCACGAGAATAATTATTATTCATATCTATTCCATGCCATCCTTCTCCTGCAGCAGAAGACCAATAATAATTATCCTTAAACTCCCCGAAAGTACCAGAATACTGCGTTAAGGCATCCTCCATCTGACGAATACCGGGCAAGAAGTATTTTCGGTTGGTCTCATAATGTCCGCTCCACAACTCATCACGTACCCATGTATGATATACAGATCCATCTTCCTCTCGCTTATTACGATTGTAGCAGTACTCTGCCGCAGATCGTGGATTCGTATTCAATGTCAAAACAGTCTGCCCTGCCTCCTCTATAATTTTACCAGTATAATAAAGGCCATGTAACCAATTATCTGGAGTTGAGACCCTTTCTCCTTTTAATCCCCATGGCAAACCTTCATAAATTGTTCCTGTATTATATGTATCCAACGGGTCATAATGCTCCAGATACTCCTCATATTGTTCCATATATATAACTCCGTCTTCTCCATCGTAAGCATCATTATTGCCGTATGAATTATCATAATCAGGCTTATCCCCTATGCGGTCATAAACCTGTACTTTTAAAAAATGTGTTTGTGTAAGCTCCAAAATACGACTGCCTGCCAATTCTTCCCCCTCATAATAGTTTAACTCCACTATAGCTGTACGATCCTGTGAATCAGACAGATTCTCATCAACATAAAAGTAGATACGATCCCGGCTATCATCTACTGTTACCTCTTTCCCTATCTCGGCCAAAGTCTCTGTAACCAAGTTTTTCGTAAAGTATTTCCGCTTCCCGTTACCTGCGTGATATTCACCATACGGCATTCCAGTTTCAGGATCAAGGTCTGTTGAAAGATACCCCAAATGATCATCATCTTGTGGCATTCCTGTACGCATCACTTCATGATCAACAACTTCCATACGAATCCAAGGATTTCCATCCTTTCCTAAGTCCGTTTCCTTCTGGAATTTTACTTTCATGGAAGGTTGCTTATCTTTAGGAGCAAACATATAAACATCCATCGGAGTGACACAGAAGTGAGCATCATGGTTGCGCTCACGCAAAATGGAAATATAATATTTATTATTTTGCTCTTCCACATTTACCCGAGTATCAAAAGTAAATTCACCCGCCTCCAAATCTTGAGCAATCAGACCTTTAATAACAATATTATTTTTATATTGATGATTTCGAAATATCTCAAAATTATCAGTATGATCACTACCCAGATATATTGTATAACTCACCGTATAAGTTGCATTGTTATAAGTCGTATATTGAGTATTCAGAACCACACAGGCTGCATTTTCATTAGCAATTGTCGGTTTATAGCGCTGCTTTTGATAATCCTCAATATCAGCAGGATAATTGGGTTCACCTGTTGGCTGTTGCCTGTTTTCAAACATATAGAAAGAAAAAGAAATTTCTCCCTGCCGGTTATAAATATATTGTGTGGAGCGTATGCTTTTTTCCGTCTTCGTATCCTCAGATAAAGGTGTAGTCGTGTCAGAGGCAGTGAATGCTCCCTGTAACGGTAAATTTTTCGCAGTCCAGGTAGTGAGCAGCAGACTGGGCAAATTACTGTCCGATATATCGGAATTTAATTGCAAACTTACATCAATGCGAGCCATAAGAGCCTGCATATCAATAATACGATCCTGTTCCTCCACCGGGGTCTCTCCGGTCAGATCAAGCGTAGCATCCCCTACCATAGGCATTCCCAAATCTTCCGGCAAAGTCGTAAAGATCAAAGTGGAAGGTTTATAAACAATGGATTTCAAAGCATCCAAAGGAGACGACAGTGTTCCGCCGCTCTCATCTATTATATCCTGTAACCTCTGAGGACGGCCATTTTCATCCAGATCTTGGAACAATGAAGCCTCTACATTAGCCACTGCATACACAATAGCATTTTTAGCATCTCCTTTCTCTGTAAATCCATTTTTATCGATTTTTACCAGACTGGTACCTTTACCAGGAGCCAGATATCCACCCTGATCAATAGCTCCAGCCGCATCCTTGTATCCAGTCAGATAAGTTCCAGTCAAATATTGTCCATCCTGCGTAAAAAAGAAAATATACAACTGATTGATACGCTTCTCTTCCTCATCTTTAGCGTCACTGCTCCGAGTGGGAACATTATATTTTTGCATAGGATCGCAACTGAATGTCAACGCAACCTCATTTTCTGAAACAGAAGTATCAGAAAATGTTTCCTGGCGACAAGATACCATCAACAAAGAAACAAGTAAGATGCAAAACAAAAAACGAAAAGAACTGCTATTTGCCATTTTCATATTTCATTATATCTGTTATTCAAAAATAATGTCACTATCATCTGATTTGCCATCCTCCCACATCTCATTTTTATCCACAATAAACTGAAGGACAAAGGCATTACCTACAAAATTCAACTGCGCTGTATATTTCGTTCCCGGAACGGGATGAAATGTCATCGGACTTCCAATACCCTCCTGATCCGTCACTTTAGAATCATCGCCAAAAGTATAATCAATATACACTCTGACATCCGTTCCAAGATAAGGATCTCTTCCGGATACAAGCAGAATATGTTCACCTTCTCCAGTATCTCCTTTTGGCAACAGACCTGTAGTAGTCCGGTCTACTCCCTCCTGAGGAACACTTAAAGACAAAGGCTCATTATTATGATCCTTTTCATCATACAGAATATAAGTACCCGTATAGGTCGTTTCCGGAAATGTAACGTTATCCAAACTTCCGGTTTTACTAAAATCCAGTACAATCTGTTTATGGAAAGTTCCCTTCAATGCAACCCGATGTACCTTTAATTCCCTTTCACTGAAATTATTTACTTCAAAGCCCAGCGCAGTCAGCAAATGACTAAACGTAAATGTCAGACTGCCTTGTGATTTCTGCTGGTTTTGAAGAACTCCAAACATAGCATCAGGAGTATTTGTATAGTCTAACTCTTTTTCTATATTATCCCCCTCCTGAGGCATGGTAAAAGTGAACTTAGGAGCTCCCGCCACACTTGCATCCTCAGGGGTGTCCAACGTAAACACGGGATCAGTTTCCTTATAAGGATAATAAGCAAAAAAGGTATATCGATATTGCTCGGCATCTGCACCAACAGTCGGATTTGGCTTTCCATCCAGTCCATATCCTTCGCGATACCACATTTTAGGAGAATCATAAAAACAATTATCATCTCCTATCGTAACGGGAGTATTGTAAAAGACAGATGGTGGACACAAATAATATTTTATTCCCCAAAATGATGTAGCACTATTGTAATTCAGATTTGTTGTTCCCAACAGATAAGGAACACAGTATCCCAAAACGCCAAACTGATCTCCCACTTCCAAGGCATTCTTTGTCGTACTACGAGTATCCGTTTGAACATCAAGCACCGGAGTTTTGAAACTGATATAATCTTCTTGTCCTCCAGATATTGGAAGAGTTTCCTGGCGACATCCTGTCAGAATCAGAAAAACGATGCCACATACCCCAAAGGAAAGTCTATATATTTTTTTCATAAACAACAATAATCTGAATTTTATATAATTTCATGCTACAATAATGATACCTCCGGAAGCTTCTTTCCATTCATTTACTTGAGGAGAGTTAAAAATGATATAATTACCTTTCAGCGTAAATGAATATTGATAATGCTTTCCACGTTCCCACTTGTCAGGAGTAGCGGGTAAGGACAAAATCTGAGTTTGTGATGAATTTGCAATACCCGGAAATTCATAAGTAATGCTAAGTTGAATATCTTTCACAGATTGTGGAATCAGCAATAAACTACCAAAAATATTTGTCGGTACAGCTGGAAGAGAAAAGCCATCCTTTGTATAAGTAACTATTTCAGTTTTATCTAATTCCCATTCCGACATAACATAATTACCAGTAGAAGTTATACCGGTCAACTGAATCCCTGTAATATATGCATCACTGCCCTCACTCTGTCCTACAATATCAATCTTCGCCAGCTCATGCTGAAACGGCATGCTCACTTTACCTGGATAACCATCTGTTCCGCATTTAACTGATCGAACAGCCGTCATCAGATCCACAGCCTCGTCGCCGGTCTTGGAACAGTCAAAGTTTTTAATGGTAAAATTTCCATTCTGACCACAAGAAGCTGATTCATATCCACATTCCGCATCAAAGGACGGATATATTGCATAAAATTGATAGCTATTTCCTTGCTGCCAACGCTGAATATTGTCGTACGTCCATGTAGTCCCGTTCCTGGAAACCAGAGTAGCATCAAATACTTGCCGGGCAGTTCCTGTACCTGATATTGGTGAATACCAGCCCCACACATCGAAAGCAGACATATCATCTGCTGCATTTACAATACCGCGAGTCAAAGCAGATCCCTCAAAATCAATGGAAGGTGCTTCGCTATCTGGGAATGGTACGTCATTATCCGAAGTACATGCCACAGCCAAAAAGATCGAAAAAACTGATATAATAAAATACATCAGAAATTGAAGCTTGGATGCCATAATTAGGTCTCTTTCTTACTTTAATACAAAAAACATAAAACTTCACTGGCTACAGAATTCTGATACCACATTAACCAGATACTGCTGTCAGACCTATGGAAGCCATAAGCTTCCATAGGCTATTAAACTAATTACTCAAATTCCACACCACTTGTAGAACTGTTATTTTCATCAATAATCAAATCTGTATCATCATCCCATTCCATAACTTTTGGTGCGTCAAATGTGATGTACTGATCGGCTACTCCCATCTGTTCAGGAGTAATCGTGAAAATATAATTATAACGGTATCCTTTTTTCCAAGTGATGGATGGAATTTTAGCCTTAAATGTTTTTTCAGTTCCTATTTGAGTGTCACTTTCACCATCGACAACATTCACAGTAAATGTAACCATTTCTACTTTACCAGAAGCTACATTTTGTTGCGGAATGACAACCCAAGAATTTACAACATCTTTTGTGGCAACAGCATCATACTGAGCTATTTCTTCATCAGCAGATGTAAATTTTGTATCACCTATAGTATTAGCAGTAGAAGTCGAAGTCCATGCAGGAGATACTTGACTTGCGTCATATGTCTCAGTAGTCCTTAATCCATAGAACTTAAAATCTTTAATCTTTACCTGTGTAGTTGCTCCAAATCCACTCTTCAAGGTAAATTGCACCATTGAAAGCAGATGCTCAAAAGTGAAATCAATCGTAGGATTCCCGTCCACTGTTGCCGGTGATCTCTTCACTGTTTTAGAATACAATAAGTCAAATTGATTATCTTTATCACCATTCACAACAATACCACTGAATTTCAATGATTCATTACCATCATTAGCCTTAACACTCTCTCCCAGATTTTTTCCTGCATAAGCAACAAAGTTATAATTCTTACTGGCTTCCCAAGCAACGAGCTTATCATATCCCCATTCATTGGTCTCACCAATTCTATAAACCAGCTTAGGATTATCATCAAAAACCGGATCGCCATCTTTAGATGCAAACACATACATCTCCTTAAGATTATCTGTAGTTAACTCCGGAGCTGTAACACTTCTTGTCGGCTTACCCACAAAAGTGTTACTAAATTTGATTGCATTGCTTTCAGCAATATCCAATACTTCATTGTTACTACAACTTGACAATGCTGCTACAGCCACGCCAAGCATAAACAAACTTCTTTTCATAATTCTCAGATTTTTAAATTGTACTTATTCTTTTACTTATCGCTTTTCCTTCTTATCCTAAAGGCAAGGGGATATCAATCTGATCTTCCCATCCGTCTACACTTACATCGAATCCTCCATTTCCGCCTTGCCCGTCTTCATCACTTACCACAATATCGGTCACCTGAATCACTCCCCCACGGGGCTGAGCCTGAACCATCCGACTGACATCGAACGTGTAATCCAGCTTCTTTCCGTTCTTCAACTGCAGTTCCAGACTCAATACATAGGATTTATTGGTCTGATCGGTAGTATAACCGTCTGTGTAGGAATAATCAGGTACACCAAAAGATTCAACCAGAGCCGTACAACCGATTTCATCTACCTTGCAGTCAAACAGCAGCGTAGCGGAAGTTCCGTCAGTATGCCCGTCCTGCAAATACACCTTTTCAGCCATACCGGCCAGCGCACCGCGTGCCTGAGCTACATACTGCTGACCGGATGCAAAACGGTAACGGATCAGGTAGCTGTACGTCAACGGGCGCATTTCAACAGGAAGGGAAACAGCCTCCAGCGTCTTTTCAGCCGTATATTCACGTACAAAGGCACCATACAGCATGTCGGGCGGAGTAATGGTACGTTCGCCTTCATGAAGAGTTGTAAAGTTACTCCGTGTGCGGGTACGGGTTGTCGCTGAAGCCTGTGCCAGATTAGCCACATCATCGAACACAATATATTCCGTATTGTTGTTATAGAAGAGCAGGGTATGCATACCTTCCGGCATATGAAGACGTCCCCCTTCCTGCTCCAGATTGGATTCCGACATTTTCCCGTCAGTATAAACCAGAGCACGTATACCGGTTCCGGGATCAGGGCGGAACTCATCGTATTCACGGGGCCATTCTTCTCGCCATACCTCCTCCCAGTCTACATAGTAGGTACGTTCCCACTCCTGTTCCCAGTCAGCTTTTACATGAGTTTTTACGCTGTAAGAATGTTCATCGTGGGTATAACACAGTTCCTTGCGGCACCCGGTCAGCGCAAGCAACAGGATTCCGATTATCCGTAACGGCGGTACAATTTTTACCAGAGGTTTCATTTCCTGCCTCCTTTCTCCATCCAGCGACCGATGTTCCATACCAGTGCAAACTTCAGTTTCACCGGACCGAACCAGTTCGTACGGCTGGTCTGCTGATATACATAATGGCCGTCCAACGGCAGATATTCTTCGTATTTCGCTGTGAGATACCCCACTCCGGCACCGGCTTCGAAAGCCAGATATTTTCCTACAGGGAACATATAGCCATAGCTTACGCCCACCATACCGCCTTCGCCTTTATAGCCTTTGCCTCCGTTTTCCAGGTCATACCAGCCCCCACCGCCAAACAGACCGACATAATGACCGCGGCGTGCCCCCTGAGGCTTGAACCAGTAACGGACTTCGGGAAGTATCGTAGCCAGCTGATAGTATTTGTGTTTCCCATTGTTGTGCCACCAGGCCATATTGCCTTCCACAGCAGCCGACCAGCGATCACTGATGCGATACTCTATTTCCAAGGAAGGCATAAGAATCGCGTCGTAAATCAGATTACTCTTAATATACCATGGAGTCGGAACATAGACACGTTCAGGCTTTTCAGCGGATTCACTCTGTCCGGATGACACAGGGAGTGTAGCAGCCTGAGCGACAGAATCCGCAGTCTGAAGAGCAGTCAGACTGTCGGCGCGGAGTTGTTCCAGACGCAAGGCTTCGGCACGTTTCAGTTCCAAAGCTGCCAGACTGTCAGCACGCAGACGTTCCAGACTGTCCCGGCGGGCCTGTGCAGCCTGTTCCAATGCTTTTTTATAAGTATCGGAATATTCCAAACCCATCAAGGCAACCACATCCTTACTTCCCCGGTAGGATTCATCCGTATTGGCGGTACGATAATAATCCTCCTTCATTCCATGATGGGTAATAAAATAAGATTTCACCTGATTGCTGCGATTCTTGGCCGCACGCAAATTCTCTGTCCTTGAAGGATAAGATCCGCAGAAACCGCGTATCACAATCCAGGCCTTACCCTCACGAAGAAGATCCTGATGTCGCTCTATCAGTTTAGCAGCTTCCGCTATTGCCTTATCATTTCCTGCAAAAGGAGAATAGAACATTAGCTTTTTCGGTACAAACCGAAAAAGTATGACAGAGTCTGCCTGTTGTTCAAGATGATCCTGTGAACAGAAGGCCTGAATGGGTGTTTTTCCGTAAAGAAACCCCCATGACATAACTAACCATCCTAAAAGACATATCCGTCGCATACAGCAAGAAATATCCTTTAAAATCCAAAAAAAATAAACAGACTATGATTTCCGCAGTTATACGGGCCACCACAAATGACAGTGTCCGAACTGAAAAATCAAGTTTATAAATAAATAAAGCCTTATTTTTTTACTACAGGCTTCTGATAAACATTCTTTGGCGCTGTGCCATTTTCTTACAATCTAAAATGAATCTCAGTCATCCGATATACAATAAGTTTCCGTAATCATAGTGACAAATATATATTTATAAAACTAATACTTTTCACGGTGATTTTCTTTTTCCGCCAAGAATCTTTTCCGGCCTGCACGTCCACGTCTCCTCTTTCCTGCTATCACGCCGGCAAAATTCTTAAGAACTCAATTTGTAACACTGTTATAATATTTCCTCTGTAAAATTCGGGTATTTTGACAATATAGCCAAGAAAAATTTATTTTTTAACACAAAAAATTTTCACATCCCGATTCTTTGCAAGCCAACATCCCAATACAGGCTTATCCGGTAGCGATTGGAAATCTGACATGGAACCAACAGCATATTTCCGGAACAAACGGACATAAAAAAGGCCGTTTCCACTTCCATAGCTAAAAAACAGAGACAGACAAGACCAAAGCTATTTCCATCAGAAACGACCTCGTTGCAAAAGTAAGCAATCCCTTATAAAGCCGCAATATTTTTTTGACAAAGAATGGATAAAACAGACCAAATCAATAACTATCCGGTCAAATTTATAAACTAAGCAGTCGTTTTTCACTACCAGACAAAAAGCAACCACTTCGGTAACCAATCATCAGCATCCGGCTTAAAGCTGATAAAACCGATCCATCATTTCCTTCCTGTACTTCTTGGAAACCAGCAGTTCATCACATCCGTCGAAGGGCGGATACATGATACAGCGGTTGTCCTGAACCATCACCAGATAATTCATGTTCACGATATATGACTGGTGTACCTGCACAAACGACTTGTCATAAATACAGAGCTGTTCAGCCGTCGTATTCCGCTTCAGGGGCAGGAAAGTTCCGTCCGACAATGCCACTTCCCACAGCTTCCGCCCCGACAGATAACGGAAATAACCGATCTCCGAAGCATGCAGGAAACGCAGATCACCCGTAGGAGTCACCATCATAAACGGTTTTTCAGCCGTTGGCACCGGCATCTGTACCTTGACCGCCTCCACCTCTTTTCCCCGTTCTTCCAGACGCCGGATCACAACTTCCAGTTCCTGCGAATCCACCGGCTTCAGCAGAAAATCGAAGGCATAAGCACGGAAGGCGTCAATCATATATTTGTTATAGGCTGTATAGAACACGACCTCCATGTTCACTCCCAGTTTCTTCCGGGCACGGGTAACCAGTTCCATGCCCAGCATATCGGGCAGTTCCACATCCTGAAACACCAGGTCAGGGCGCACCTTTTCGATCAGTTTCAGCCCTGCCGCTCCATTGTGTGCCACCCCTTCCACTACAATCTGTCCGTATGGCTTCAAGGCCAGACAGAGATTGTCGATGGCACTCTCTTCGTCATCTATAATTACTGTTCGATAAATCTTATTCATAGTGTTATTTGGTTAATCGGTAAGAATAATGCAAAGGAATGGTGAAACGCACTTCACATCCTGTTTCTCCGTCTTCCACCGGCACATTGCTGATGGTCATGACAATAGACTGCCGGTTGTATGAATTGAGCAGCTGAATGGTCTGGGTAATCACCTTCATTCCGGTTCCCGTTCCCCGGTTCACACTCTGCCGTCGGTAGCCTCCTCCGTTGTCGCACACCGTGGCTACGACTCTCTCTCCTTCCTGCATCACCCTGATCCACAGTCTGCGTTTGCCTTCCTTCAGGCGGAGAGCATGCTTGATGGCATTCTCCACCGGAATCTGAAGCAGCATGGAAGGCACACGTACCACATTCAGATCGACATCGCCCGTTGAGACTTCAAACCGGAACTCCTCTCCCAGCGACTTCTGCTCCAGACTGACGTACGTATGGACAAAATCCAGTTCATCAGCCAGAGTCACGGCCAGACTGTCTGTCAGTTCCAGGTTACGCCGCATCAGCTTGATCAGTCCCATCAGGTTCGTGTTGTCCGGGTTTTCCTTCCGTTCGCTCACTTCCCGGTTGAGCACATTAAAGATGAAATGCGGCGAAATCCGGTTACGGATATTCTCCAGACGCAGGGAAGTAATGGCCGTCTGCAGTTTCCAGCGTTCCTTGTCGATCTTTCTCCGGCGATACAGATACAGAGCCAGTGCAGCCGTACCCAGCAGCAAGATGCAGCCCACAAGTCCATAAAGCCACTGATGCAGATGAAGCAGCTGGTTTTCCTTCTGCTGAATGGAAATTTCCTTCTGCATCAGCGTACTGTCCTGACGGTATTTCAGTGCAATCTCCGCGGCACGCATCTTCACACGCTCACTGCGGATCGAGTCATCAATCCGCTTGTTCTCCTGCAAATAATGGTAAGCCTTCCGGAAATCCCCGCTCTCTTCATAAAAATGCTGCAGATAGCGGTTCCGGACATTCACCATGTTGGGTTCCACATAATCGGGCTTCACGGCATTTTTCAGGCGCATCCGTGCCAGTGGCAGGTTCTTCTGCTTCAGAGCCAGTTCAATCAGCTGCGTATCAATGTAATACAAGGCAGTCTGATTATTCACCCGGCGGAAAAAGTCATAACAGCGGCTCAGATAATAGGCAGAAGAGTCCGTCTGGTTCATCAGCAGAAAGACCTCACCCATATTGATCATGGTCAGATTCCGTTCAAACTCCATGTCGGGATATTTCTGGGTCAGCGCCAGCGAACGGCGGAAATACCCCAGTGCCGTCGGATAATCCTGACGGAAATAATACGAGTTGCCCCGGTTGTTCAGATACACATGCTTCTCATACGGACGCATCTGGTCAAACGAACGCTCGGCCAGATTGAAATAATAGTCACAACGGTCAAAGTTACGCAGCTCCATGTTCACCTGAGCCAGTCCGTAATAAACCGGGAAACGGTCTTTTTCAGCTACCTGAAGCGAATCAAACATAGACAGCGTACGTCTGTACCAGAAAGATCCGAGGTCAAAACGGCCGCCGCGCACATACGCATCAGCCAGATTGATGCAGATATAAGGAAGCTTCTCACGCTCTCCGGCAGCCAGTCCACAGGCGTAGGCTTTCTCAAAAGCCTTTGCCGACAAATCCATTTCCGACTTCCGTCCGTACAGGTTTCCCTCCATATTATAAATCTGGCAATACAATCCCTGGATGGCAGCTTTGTCGTCGCTGCGGTCGCAATATGCCCGCACACGGTCCATCAATGGTACCATCGAATCAAATTCAGCCGTATAAAACAGTGCTTTCGCCTTCAGCAGCATGTTCCGGTAATAACTCATGCTGTCCGGAGCCGAAGCCAGTGCACTGTCCAGCCTGTTGTATATTCCGGCAGGATCTTTTGTCAGAGAATCCTCCATTTCCCGCATGAATGCCTCATAAACTCCCAAATTCCTGCCCTTCCTGTCTTGTCCGGCCCTGGAACATCCGACTATCCCCGCCAGGACAGTCAGTAATATAATCCAGCCGGACCAATGGCGATATTTCATCTTCACATTTTTAGGTTTCCGCACAAAAATATATATTTTCAGCAGATAAGCCAAAAAAAATCTCTTACCTTTGAAGCCATAAACCAAGCTTCTTGAAAAATCAAGAGAAATAAAACAATAAATCTGATGAAAATACTTTCGAATGACAAAATTACGGTCCAGATCACAGACCACGGAGCAGAGCTGGCCAGCATCATGGCCAACGGAAATGAATATTTATGGCAAGGCGACATACGCTTCTGGGGACGCCGCTCACCCGTGTTGTTCCCCATCGTCGGACGGTTATGGAACAACCAGTACCACCATGAGGGGGAAACCTACGAACTGGGACAGCACGGATTCGCACGCGACTGTGAGTTCCAGCTGACCTACGAGGAAGAAAATTCTCTGGTATTCAGTCTGGAGAGCAACGAAGATACCCTGAAACTCTATCCCTTCCCCTTCATCCTGCAAATCGGATACCGCCTGCGGGACAACCGTCTTCAGGTGATCTGGAATGTGGAAAACACCGGCGACCGCGAAATGCATTTCCAGATCGGAGGCCATCCGGCTTTCTACTACCGCGACCTCGATCTGAACACCAAGCAGCGGGGATTCCTCGACTTCGGACAGAAGCACCTCCTGCTTCATTACCTCACTCCGGCAGAAAAGGGCTGCGTGAAGCCTGAACATCAGGAGCTCCGCCTGCCCGACGGCATCATGGAACTCACCAGCGACAGCTTCGGATGCGACACCTATATCTTCGACAACAGCCAGCTCCGGAAAATGACTTTGCTCGACCGCAACCGGAAGCCTTACCTCAGCCTGGAGTTCAACACGCCTCTCGCTGCTGTCTGGTCGCCCAGTGCCGTCCACCCCGACGTGCCTTTCGTATGCCTGGAACCGTGGTACGGACGCTGCGACACCGTAGGCTACCGCGGCGAACTGAAAGACCGTGAATGGATCCAGCATCTGGCTCCCGGAAAGAGCTTCACCGGCGGCTATACCATCGTGCTGGAGGATTTATAATCCGTCCTGACCGGCGCAACAGGCCCGGATACAATGATCCCTCTGTTCCCATACTGACACTTACAGCATCAGAACCGGAACAGAGGGATTATTTTTAACCCAGTACGCTTCCCAGATAGAGGAAGAACATACCGATCAGAACCAGAAGCAGGTCAATAGCCTTGCTCCGCAGATTCTTCTCGCGGAAAATCATCGCACCGAACAGGAAAGACACGATCACGCTTCCCCGGCGTACCATCGACACAATGGAAATCATGGACCCGTCCATGCTCAAGGCATAGAAATAGACAAAGTCCGCTGCCGACAGAAACACGGAAATCAGCGGAATGCACCAGTTCCAGTGGAAAGGCGTACTCGTCTTGCGTTTGGGCCACCACAGGAACATCAGCACCCCGCCCATCAGGAAAAACTGATAGATGTTATACCACGACTGGATCACCATGTTGTTGAACTGCTTCATCAGGTACTTGTCGTACAGCCCGCTTGCCGCACCCAGCACCGCCGCCAGCACAATAAAGGCAATCCATTTGTTGTGGGTGAAATCAATCCCCTCCTTCTTGCCCGAACGGCTCAGCAGGAAAAACGATCCGATGGCCAGCAGCACACCGATCCACTGATACACGTTCAGCCGCTCGCCGAAAATCAGCAAGGCTCCCACCAGCGTCATCACCGGACGGGTGGCATTGATCGGTCCCACAATGGTCAGCGGCAGATGCTTCATGCCGAAATAGCCGAACGTCCACGACGACAGCACGATCAGCGACTTCACCAGGATAAACTTGTGCACCTCCCAGCCCGCATCAGGCACATAAAACAGGGTATGCTGCAACCATTCCGGACGGAAATGAGAAATCAGGATAAACGGCAGGAAGATCAGACTCGAAAACAGGGTGTTCAGTCCCAGCACGGGAAGCACCGCATTGCCTGCCAGCGATTTTTTCTTGAATACATCATAAAAGCCCAGCAACGCCGCTGAGCAGAAAGCCAGTAATAACCACATAAATTTGTCTCGTTGAATAACCGGCCGCAAAGGTACGACAAAATCCCCAAAGATTTTGCACAAGTCGCAAACTCTCTCTACCTTTGATCAAAAATACACAGCAAGATGAACGAACAGGTGATCCAGAAACTGAAGATACTGACCGAATCGGCCAAATACGACGTTTCCTGCGCTTCCAGCGGAACCGTGCGCCGGAACAGCCGCAAAGACGGTCTCGGCAACACCGTAGGAGGATGGGGCATCTGCCACAGTTTCTCCGAAGACGGACGCTGCATTTCCCTGCTCAAGATCATGCTCACCAACTATTGCATCTACGACTGTGCCTATTGCATCAACCGTGTCAGCAACGACATTCCCCGGGCCACTCTCTCAGTCTCCGAACTCGTGGACCTCACCATCGAGTTCTACCGCCGCAACTACATCGAAGGACTTTTCCTCAGCTCCGGCGTGGTACGCAATCCCGACTACACCATGGAACGTCTGGTACGCGTGGCCAAAGATCTGCGCGAGGTACACCGCTTCAACGGATATATCCACCTCAAGAGCATTCCCGGAGCCAGCGAGGAACTGGTGCGCCAGGCCGGACGCTATGCCGACCGCCTCAGTGTCAATCTGGAAATCCCTACGGAAAAGAATCTCAAGTTGCTGGCTCCCGAGAAAGACCACCAGAGCGTCTACAAGCCGATGCTGTACATCCAGCAGGGCGCCCTCGAAAGTGCCGAGGAACGGAAAAAACACCGCCATGCACCCCGCTTTGCTCCCGCCGGACAAAGCACCCAGATGATCGTGGGTGCCACTTCCGAAACCGACCGCGACATCCTCAACGTGTCGTCGGCCCTCTACCAGCGCCCCACCATGAAGCGTGTCTACTACTCCGGATACATCTCCGTCAACACCTACGACAAGCGGCTGCCTGCCCTGAAACAACCGCCCCTGGTGCGCGAGAACCGCCTCTATCAGGCCGACTGGCTCCTGCGCTTCTATCAGTTCCGGGTGGATGAACTCGTGGACGATGCCTCCCCCGATCTCGATCTGGAAGTCGATCCCAAACTGGCCTGGGCCCTCCGTCATCCGGAATTCTTCCCCGTCAACATCCTGACGGCCGACTACGAAGCCCTGCTGCGCGTCCCCGGCATCGGAGTGCGCTCGGCACGGCTCATCGTCCTTTCGCGCCGCTTCTCCCGCATCGGCCTCTACGACCTCAAGCGCATGGGAGCCGTGGTCAAGAAAGCCCGCTATTTCATCACCTGCCACGAACTGCCCGACAAGACCATCCTCGATCTCGGACCCGCAGGCGTACGCAAGCTGCTCCTTCCCCGTCCGGCCCGCAAGACCGACGACCGTCAGCTGAGTTTCGATTTCCAGGATTAACCCCTAACCCGTCCGCCCATGACCGTCTTCCTCTACGACCATACCTTCGAAGGGCTGCTCACCGCCCTGTTCGATGCCTACGCCCGCAAGACCTTTCCCGAAGCCCTGCTCACCGCCGGTGAGCCCCTTCCCCTGTTCTGCGACGAGGTACATACCGTCGTGGCCGATCCCGAAAAGTCCGAACGCGTCTGGAAAGCTCTCCGCAAGAAACTCTCCGCCGCCGGGCTTGCTTCCGTCACCGGCTGCTGGCTCTCCGAACTGCCCGAAGCCCCCATGCTGCTGATGCGCTACCTCCGCAAGGTATTCGACTCTCCCCGGAACATCGAAACCCACTATGCCGATCCCGATGTCCTGGCCGTCTGGCAGCTCGGCCGCAAAGTCAGCGGCGAACGCATGCGCGTCCTCCAGTTCATGCGCTTCCAGAAAACCGCCGACGGTACCTACTTCGGCATCATGGAACCCCTCTACAACGTGCTCTCGCTTACGGTACGCCATTTCCGCGACCGCTTTGCCGACCAGCCCTGGATCATCTACGATGCCCGCCGGCGCTTCGGCTACTATTACGACCGCACCGAAGTCAGCGAGATCACCTTCAGCGATCCCGCCCAGCAGCCCCTTACCGACGGCATCCTCCGCGAAGACCAGCTCGATGAAAAAGAAAAGCTCTTCCAGGATCTCTGGAAGAGCTATTTCAAAACGGTATGTATCAGGGAACGCCTGAACCCCGTCAAGCACCGCAAGGATATGCCGGTGCGTTATTGGAAATACCTGACCGAAAAACGCTAGAGGAACAGATCATCCGGATAACTCACGTCCGTGAGATACAGTGCATGTCCCGGCACCGACGTACCGGCACTGCAGCGGTTCTTCTCCTCGATCACCCGGCGGAACCCGTCCACGGTCAGCTTGCCGCGGCCCACCTCCACCAGTGTTCCTACCACAGCCCGCACCATGTTGCGCAGGAAACGGTCAGCCCGGATGGTAAACACCCATTCCCCGTCCCCCGTCTGCTCCCAGCGGGCCAGCATGATCCGGCAGTTGTTCGTCTTCACGTCCGTATGCAGCTTGCTGAAGCTCGTGAAGTCCGTATAGTCAAACAGCGTCTGTGCCGCCTCGTTCATCCGTTCGAAATCCAGCGGCTGGAAGATGCGCCACGAATACCCCCTGCGGAACGGATCCTTCCGCGTGTGGATATAATATTTGTACGTGCGCGAAGTTGCATCAAAGCGCGCGTGCGCCTCCGGTTTCACCCGCCGCACCCCGTACACCGCAATGTCCGGCGGCAGCAGCCGGTTCAGCTTGTCCGTCACCACCTCCCCGTCCAGTTCCGTGTCAAAGTCAAAGTGAGCCACCATCAGCCGCGCATGCACACCGGCATCCGTACGTCCGGCCCCCACCACTTCGATCTCCCGGCGCAGGAAGGTAGAAAGCGCCTTCATCAGCGTTTCCTGCACACTCGCTCCGTTCGGCTGGATCTGCCAGCCGTGGTAATTCGTTCCGTCGAACGACAAATAGATGAAATACCGGAACATACTCAACGCGCCGTTATGTGGAAACAACCCTGTTTCAGTTCATACTTCACATAGCAGCGGTCCGCTTTCCGCAAGTCACGCAGCACCTCCGACAACACCAGCTTCAGCGTGTCGGCACTCACGTCCTGCATCGGCCGTCCGTCCGGATCCTCCACCTTCTCAAACCGTTTCCAGCTGATATCGAAAGTCGTTCCGTAGAAATGACACGAGTTCATCGACGCATTCCCGTTGGTTCTCCGCAGACGCTTCACATCCTCCTTCGTACGGGTCACCGACGTCACGATCACCCGGTTCGGATTCAGCCCCTTGCAGGCCAGTGAATCCAGGAAGTTCGCCCCGATGGTGTCCAGCAGCTCACTCGCCTTCGGCACCAGATACGGAATAGAGTGCGTCAGCGAATCCATTCCGTACAGTTCACACGGACCGATCTCGTCCAGCCGGTCTCCCAGATTCCGGACTTCTTCCCGCGAAGCAATCGGCCGGATACCAATTGCCTTAGCCGACTTCAGCTGCACGTCGTTCAGATCCCCGAACGAACGTCTGTAACTCACCACTCCGCGGATATTGCGCGGCTCGTTCATTTTCATCGACATATCCTTTTTCTCGCCACAGCCCGCCAGCACACTTCCGGCAGTCAGGGCAAGCACACAACATACCTCCCAAAAACCTTTTTTCATGCTTATTCAGTTTACATGTCTAATTTTCATTTACTCATTTTCAGCAGGCAAAGATAGCGAGAACTTACGAAAAGATCAAATAAAACGGAACATGCTGTGACCTCCGGCTGAGAGCAGCAAGAATCAGTAAGCATTTTTCTCACCATGAACGGCATTCGCCACGGTCTTGTAGATGATATACAGGTCCAGACCGAAGCTCCAGTGCTCGATGTACCAGATATCCCCGCGGATACGTCCCTCCATGTCCTTCAGCTCCTTCGTCTCCCCACGGTAGCCCGTCACCTGGCTCCATCCCGTGATACCCGGCTTCACAAAGTGACGCACCATATACTTGTTGATCAGCTTCGAATACTCCTCCGTATGCTTCAGCATGTGCGGACGCGGTCCCACCACGCTCATGTCGCCCATCAGCACGTTGATAAACTGCGGCAGCTCGTCGATGCTCGTCTTGCGCATGATGTTTCCCCACTTCGTCTTCCGCGGGTCATCCTTCGTAGCCTGCACCTTGTCCGCATCCGCATTCACCTTCATGCTCCGGAACTTGTAGCAGTAAAACTCCTTGTCGTTCAGTCCGTTCCGTTTCTGTTTGAAGAAGATCGGACCCGGCATGGTAATCTTCGTGATGATGGTCACAATGATCAGGATCGGGATAAACAGCGTACACAAGAAACACAGCGAGAACACGATGTCGAAAGTCCGTTTCAGTATCTTGTTCCCCAGACGGCTCAGCGGATCCTGCCGCAGACTCAGGTACGGCACATTCCCCATCATGTTGAAATACATGCGGTTCTGCAGGTAATTATGCACGTTCGGCACACTGTAGAAATGCACCAGGTTATTCTCGCAGTAATCAATGATCGGCGTGATCACCTCCCGGTCCTTCGACGGCAGACAGCAGAACAGGAAATGCGTATTTCCGTGCTTCTTCAGATAATCCGTCACCTCCTGCGGCTTGCCCAGATACGGACACTCCTGCGGGAAATGCCCGTTCGGTTCAAAATCGAAATACCCCAGCACACGGTATCCTGCCCAGCTTTGCGACGTCAGTTCCTGATACAGCTCCCGGTTGTTGTCCGTACTGCCCACCAGCACCACATACCGCAGGTTACCGCCCTTCGTACGGTACGCCTTGATCAGCATACGCAGGCCCAGCCGGAACACCGACACACAGACCAGCACCGCCAGCAGATACGCCAGAAACAGCTTCGACCAGGCATCCATATATCCTCCCAGTTGCAGGATTCCCCCGCCCAGGATTGCAAAGAACACCACATTCTTGGTCACACGGGTCAGCACCTCATACGCGAACACCTTCCGTCGGTAAAGAATTACCCCCGTATGCATCGCACACAGCAGGTAACACAACATCAGCGTCGCCACAATCTGGAACTCCGATGCCTGGAGTGTCTTCTCCCAGGCCGTATCCTGTGCCCAATGATAAAATCTGTGAAACAGTCCGCCTACGATACAGGTATCGCAGGCAATGACAAATGCGTTAACAAGCCGGTTATACGACTCTGCAATTCCTCTTTTCATGACCTAGTGCTTTTCAATATGTTTTTTACAAAAAAAATTTGGTTACTTCATTTTCCCTCTTCCCCGGGAACTTCATGCGTTTCAGCTCCCCATTACGCTCCTGATCTCACGCATCTGAGAAGCAATATATCCCGTGTCAGTAGCGCTTCAGCTCCAACTTAGCATAATCCGATTCCAATACCAGCGCCTTGCCGTCCGCCTTCACGATGCGGAACGTCGTTTCCATCGCTCCGATACCGAAAGGCTTCAGCTGCTCCAGCGTGGCATCCTTCTTGCTGTCACTCGTCCCGGCACGCACCTTAAACTCACTCATCACCGCCTCCCGGCCCTCGTCCGTATAGCCGAAGCGACCGATGAAATCCCCGTACCCCTGCGTACCCTGCCGTTCCGCAATTTCCACCACGTAGCGCGTGATCCCGTAGAAAATCCGTTCCGGCTCATGCACAGCTCCGTCCTCCTTCGTCGTGAAGCGTTCCAGTTTCCAGAACCCTTCCACGCTGCTGTCCACCGGCTGCTTGGCACATCCCGGCATCAGCAGACAGGCCAGTATCAGGCCTAGCACCAGCAATGCATACACCAGTGTCGCCTTCGTCTTCCCGCTTAATTGTATCATTTTCATAAACCCTTGTTATTATTTTCAATCATTTCAACATTCATTCCCGGCTCCCGTCCGGCATTCCTCCGTCGGAGACCGGTCACCGTTTCCGGTGTCCTAGCGTTTCAGCAGTTCCCCCGTCTTGCGGATGCAGAACGTACCTCCCGCCGTATTTCCCGGCAGATAATTTCCGCGATCCAGTCCCAGAGCCGCCGAGAAACTCCATCCCGCCAGCCGCTTCGGACGGTATGTCACCTCCCAGAGCGATCCGAACTGCTTGCGCGGCTTGTCCAGCGGTGCCGAATAAGTTCCCCAGTGACGGGCAAACGACACCAGCACCCTCCAGTTCCATTCCTCCGACGGATCTCCCGTCATTCCCAGGTGATTCGCCCGGACACGGTTACTCTTGAATTCATTTGTGCCGTCCGTATTATATGCCGGTCCCGGCAGGAACGGATGTCCCAGTCCCAGACCCGCATGCTGCCAGCCCAGATACTCCCCGTTCGTATAATAATTGTCGCCGCCGCTCATCTGCACATCCTGAAACGAACCAGCGATGCCGTCATACAACAACGGACCCGTCTGATCCTTGGTATTCAGTCCTTCCCACAGCACCCGCGTCACCCAGCGGTTCTCCGGCAAGGTCACCTCCAGTCCCAGATGCCCGTCCTTCCAGCGGCCATACTGCCAGAACATCTGCGAGTGATCCTCGAAATAATGCTCCAGATACGCCCGGAACTTCCAGTCCTTCAGATAATACGACAAAGCAAAGTTCCAGCTTCCGCAATGATTTCCCTGTACATTCTGCAGCGTACTGGCCTGCTTCGGGATCAGCACCTTCATAAAATCCTTCAGACCGTTCGGCTTGTCCTTCACAAACGTCAGGCTGCCGTCCTCATTCTTCCGGTACACCGTTCCGCCGAACTGCGCCGCCGTCAGCAGCCCGAATTCAAACTCCACCGGCAGCTTCTCCCGGTTGCCCAGGCGCAACATCAGCGACTTCGAGTGATACAGCACATTCTTCAGCACCGTCTTTCCCGGTGCCGCAAACTCCTCCTGCCAGCCATTGTCCGTAAACATGCCGTAAGCGATATGCCCCTTCAGCGACAGCCAGTTGCCCGTGAATCCCAGCGGCAGATACTCCCGGATCTCCCCCCGCACCTGCGGCACGGGACGCGCGTTCATACCCTCCACCATCATGCCGCTGCTGAGCCGTTCATCCTTGTCCAGCGGGAAATTTCCCCGCTCCTTGCTTCCGATACCCAGCGTCAGCATCTTCCACGACACATCCGCATACGCCTGCTGCACCACGAACCTGGCCCGGTCCGGCACCGCCCCGTTGTTCAGCGTACCCGCCAGATCCAGTCCGGCTCCCACTCTCCAGTTCCGTTTCAGCGGCTGGTCATAAGTCACCCCCGCCCGGAGCCATCCGCTGTTCGGCCGTTCCGACGCCAGCCCGTAACGGTTGGACGTCATCCACATCGGCGCATACTCCCCGGCAGACACGTTCACATCCGCCTCCACCCGGTAGCCCAACGATGCTTCCGTTTGGGCAAATGAAGGCAAGGCCACTGCCAGAACTGGCAGCAGCGCCCACTTTTTTCCAAAAATCATTGATTAGTTTTTATAAGAAAGCGACAACTCGCTTATTTGGTTTCATTTATCATCATCCTACAGTCCTTCTATATCCTCTTCTCTCAGTCCCGTAGTCTTTGCTATCTGTTCATTGTTCATACCCAACGCCTTGAGATTCCGTGCAATAGCTATTTGTATTTCCGCACGGCCTTCCGCACGGCCTTCCGCACGACCTTCTGCACGGCCTTCTGCACGACCTTCTGCACGGCCTTCCGCACGACCTTCCGCACGACCTTCCGCACGGCCTTCCTCCAGTCCCTTTTTCCATCCGGCTTCACGTGCATCCTCTTCCACAATCCGGCTCACACGATATCGATCCAGCGCCTTATCATAAGCGATGCGGTCCTCCATCGAGAGATTAGCCACGGCAGCAAGTTCTTCCAGACGGCTGAAAACCTGTTCTTTCAACGCGTCAGGCATTCGGTTCCAGTGTTGCATATTCTTCAGTGTATAAATCAGTTTGTCATAAAGAGTTTCACACTCCTTGAGTTCCCTGGTGAAATAAGGAAACTGAAGGAAGATCTGCCGGAAGTGCGGATTAACCACCCTGCCGTTTTCCCGGTCGGCAATAACGGTATCCGTACGAAATTTTTCTTCCAGTCCCGGTTCCCGGAAGTTCATCAGGAAGATTCCGTACACGGTAGAAAGCCTGTATCTGGTGCCGTAGTTTTCCTGCATCGGCTCTTTCAGCAGAAAATCATCTTCCTCCGCATCATGCCCGTCCATTCTCAGTTCACGTTCCTTCTTTCTTTTTTCGCGCAAGTTCTCCACCTGCCTGCCAATGGCGCGACACATGTAAAACAACGTCCTGTCCAGAAAGCTGCTGTGAAAGCGGTTCTGCATCTCCACGATGATATATTCTCCCGTGTCCGTCAGGCAGTACAGATCGTAGATAATACCCGCATCTGCCATGCTGTCGGAGTGATTCTCCTTGTCCAGGAAAATCAGATTCGTGATGCGGTGCTCCCCCGAAAGCAACTCGTTAAGGAGCGTGATAAGCAATTCCTTGCTGGCAGGCTGTCCGAATATAATCTTGAATCCAATATCCGTAAACGGGTTCACAAAATGCCCGCACGTCAAATCCATACCATCCATAATTTCTCCTTTCGGCTTTTTGATTTTACAAAGAAAGCGAAAAATCGCCAGAAAAACAAATCATAGGCAGATACCGCCCGTTCACCAGCGACAGCAGCTGTCCGCGCTGCTGCTTCCCGTCCGGATGCCGGCAGCCCACGTGCATCCATTGCGGCAGTCCCTGATCATTTTCGTTTTCCGAAATCAGCTGATCAAAAGCCCGCCCCTTCAGAAACTCCCGGCAGAACGCCTTGAATTCCCTCATCCGTCCGTTCAGCGGAATCAGATCGAACGCATAGCCATACCGGTGGGCAGAAGTCGCGCTTCCCCCTACCGCCCGGTTCAGTTCCCGGCAGCGGTACCCCGATGAAATCCGGATGGCGGGCGTCCCCCATCCCTGCTTCCGCGAACAGGCTTCCCATGCCTCCCGCAGCGGGTCCAGCAAACTCTCCACACTCTCCGTGATATGCGCCTCTATTTCCGGTGAAGGCGTGTTGTCAATCCCTCTTTCCCGGGCAACCTTTGAGTGGATGCACTCTTCCATGGTGAAATACTTCATAGCATTTATCTTTAAGATTCATGTCCTAAAGATAGCAAGAAAAGATCAGATTTGCAACACTTTAATTATCTATCTTTATACATACTTTCGTAATACTTCTGATAGTCTCCACTGGTCACGTTGTCCATCCATTCCTGATTGTCCAGATACCATTTCACAGTTTCCTCAATACCTTCCTCAAACTGCAGGCTCGGTTCCCATCCCAGTTCTCGCTGCAGTTTTGTCGAGTCAATGGCATAACGCATGTCATGTCCCTTCCGGTCAGTCACGTAAGTGATCAGATCCATGTCAGCTCCTTCGGGACGCCCCAGCAGGCGGTCTACGGTTTTGATCACTGTTTTGATGATATCAATATTCTTCCATTCGTTAAATCCGCCGATGTTGTATGTATCCGCAATTTTGCCTTTGTGGAAAATCACGTCAATGGCCCGTGCATGATCCACTACATACAGCCAGTCACGTACATTTTCTCCCTTGCCATATACCGGCAGCGGTTTACGGTGACGGATATTGTTGATGAACAGCGGAATCAGTTTTTCCGGGAACTGGTAAGGCCCGTAGTTGTTGGAACAGTTGGTTACAATGGTCGGCATGCCGTATGTATCGTGAAAGGCACGTACAAAGTGGTCACTGCTGGCCTTGCTGGCAGAATACGGACTGTGCGGATTATACTTCGTATCCTCATAGAAGAAATCCTTTCCGTACGCCAGATGATGTTCTGCTGAAGAAGCCGTAGTGGTAAATGGCGGTTCGATACCTTCCGGATGCGTCATTTCCAGAGCTCCGTATACTTCGTCTGTAGAGATATGATAGAAACGTTTGCCTTCATAACCTTCCGGCAACCCTTCCCAGTATACCTTGGCAGCCTGCAGCAGCGAAAGCGTTCCCATCACATTTGTCCGTGCAAAGGTAAACGGATCCTTGATACTGCGGTCAACATGACTTTCCGCAGCCAGATGAATGATTCCATCAATATGATACTGCTGCATCAGTTCCAGCATCTTGTCATAATCACAGATGTCTGCCTTGACGAAAGTATAGTTTTCCTTGTTCTCAATATCCTTCAGGTTGGCCAGGTTGCCCGCATAAGTCAGCTTGTCCAGATTGATGATATGATACTCCGGATATTTGTTCACGAAAAGTCTTACCACATGGCTGCCGATAAATCCGGCACCACCGGTGATCAGGATGTTGCGTTTGAAATCCATAATATTGTTGTTTAAGTGAAAATTCATTTAATAACTCCCATATTGACCATACAAGTTTTCAGAGAATCTGTCCAGTATGGAATTTTTAATCCAAAGATCTGTTTGATCTTTGTTTTGTCAAGTACCGAATAAGCCGGGCGCTTCACCGGACTGGGGAATTCGTCACTGTGGCAGGGCTGGATATCGCAGGTGGTATTTCCTGCCAGTTCAGCAATAACCTTTGTGAAGTCGTACCAGGAACATACCCCTTCGTTACTGAAGTGATATATACCTGTCTTGCTGTATTCAATCCGGGACTTTTCTGCAGTGTAGTCCTCCAGGATCGCTTTGATGGCAACCGCCAGATCATAAGCGTATGTCGGCGTACCGGCCTGATCGAACACCACTTTCAGCTGTGGTTTTGTAGCTGTCAGATTCAGCATCGTCTTGACAAAATTCTTACCGAATTCCGAGTACAGCCAGGCCGTACGGATGATTACATGCTTGCATCCGATGGCTTTGATGCTCTCTTCTCCCTTCAGTTTGGTTAGTCCGTATACTCCGGTTGGCGTCCCTTTCTGATCTTCCCGGCAAGGGGTGTTGTAAGGATCTCCGCCAAACACGTAGTCCGTTGAGACCTGTACCAGCAATCCTCCGGCTTTTTTCATTGCTTCGGCCAGTATACTGGGAGCAGTAGCATTCAGCTTCCGGCACAGATCCACATCGCTCTCTGCCTTATCCACATTGGTATAGGCAGCACAATTTACGATGCAATCGATCTGGTGTTTCCGTACAATATTCTCTACAGCCTCTGCATCGGTAATGTCCAGCAAGGTTGTTTCTACACCTTCCGCCTCCACAACATCTGTAAACAGGAAATCATATCCAGTCCCTTTACTGATGATGCGCATTTCATTGCCAAGCTGACCGTTGGCACCGGTTACCAATATATTCATGATTCTTTTCTTTTTTACTTGTTAGTATAAAGAAACATTGAAATCAAATGGAGAATCAAAGTCCTTCAAGAGCGGATGCTTTGTATCCTTTTCACTCAAGATGGCATGATCCGTTGGAATGTGCCAGTCAATACCCAGTGAGTCATCCAGAATACTGATACCTCCATCTGCTTCCGGATGATAAAAATTGTCACATTTATACTGGAAGATGGCTGTTTCACTCAAGACTGCGAAACCATGTGCAACCCCCCGTGGTACAAAGAACTGGCGATGATTCTCTTCCGTCAGTTCCACAGCCACATGCTGTCCGTAAGTAGGACTTCCTTTACGGATGTCTACAGCCACATCCAGCACGGCACCCTTCACGCAGCGTACCAGTTTACTCTGTGTGTAAGGCGGACGCTGAAAATGCAGTCCACGCATTACTCCGTAGGACGACATACTCTCGTTGTCCTGCACAAAATCAATTTTGCCCACCTTTTCTTCAAACTCCCGTTGAGAGAACGATTCAAAGAAATAGCCTCTTGCATCCTTAAAAATGCGTGGTTCGATAATCACCACACCCTCTATCGCAGTTTTAATTACTTCCATTTTAATTGTGTATTTACTAATTTAATTATTAACTCAGAACGTTCTTCATTATTAATTATTCATTAATCCAGGTTTGCTTCCCCGGTACGTTCCACTTCGTCAATCACCTTCAGCAGATATTGACCATACTGGTTTTTCAGCATCGGCTGTGCTTCTTCACGCAACTTGTCTGCCGTAATCCAACCTTTGCGATACGCAATACCTTCCAAACATGCCACTTTCAGTCCCTGGCGTTTTTCAATCACTTCAATGTAGGTAGAAGCTTCCGCTAGTGAGTCGTGCGTACCTGTATCCAGCCATGCAAAGCCACGGCCTAAGGTCTGTACCTTCAGCTCCCCGTCTTCTAAGAAACGCTGGTTCACTGTGGTAATTTCCAGTTCACCGCGAGCCGACGGCTTGATGCTTTTAGCTACGTCTACCACCTTGTTCGGGTAGAAATACAATCCCACCACTGCATAATTTGATTTCGGATGCTGCGGTTTTTCTTCGATAGACAGGCAGTTCCCCTCCTTGTCAAATTCCGCCACTCCGTAACGTTCCGGATCACTCACCCAGTAGCCGAAAACCGTGGCCTTTTTTTCTTCCTCTGCGGTACGTACCGCTTCGCGCAGCATGGCACTGAAACCATTCCCATGGAAAATGTTGTCACCTAACACCAGGCAGGCTGCATCATTCCCAATAAACTTTTCTCCGATGAGGAAAGCCTGAGCCAGTCCGTCCGGCGACGGCTGTTCTGCATATTCAAAACGTACCCCGAAGTTACTTCCGTCACCCAACAGACGCTGGAATCCCGGTAAGTCGTATGGAGTAGAGATGATCAAAATTTCACGGATACCCGCTAACATCAGTACCGAGATAGGGTAGTATATCATCGGTTTGTCAAACACGGGGAGCAGTTGTTTGCTCACTCCTTTTGTGATGGGGTAGAGGCGTGTGCCGCTGCCACCAGCTAAGACTATGCCTTTCATAGAGATTATGAATAAAATTTTTCTTTAGTGATATTCCACATAAATAAAATATTACCTATTATATATCTTCTCCACATGCGCTTAGGTTCTTTAATTAAGCGATATAGCCATTCTAAACCATGTTCTTGCCACCAAAGTGGTGCACGTTCTACTGTTCCAGCGAAGAAATCAAAAACAGCACCAATAGTACCTACATGACAATGAATTTCTAATTCATTCCAATGGCTATAAGTCCATTTTTCTTGCTTAGGTGCGGTCATCCCTATCCATAATAAATCAGGATTGGCTTGATTGATAGCATCAATAATTTTTTTATTATCTTCATCATTAAACTCTGGTTTATAAGGCGGAGAAAAGGTTTCGACAATAATATTAGGATATACTAGCTTTGCTTTTTCTTTAATTAAAGATAGAACTTTTTCACTGCTTCCCATGAAAAAGCATTTTCCTCCTTTTTGGTTTAAATGTTTCATTTCAAACTCAAATAGATCCCATCCAGCGATACGTTCTTTAGGTTGAGTTTTTGCATTTAGCCATTTATTAGCTTTTACTATACTGATGCCATCTGGAATTAATATATCTCCATGTGTTAGTGCTTCGGCAAATAGAATGTCATTTTGTGCTGTATTATAAGAATGCGCATTAATTGTATTAATGAGCAACTTCTTATCGGGCAATGATAATAAATCTCTTTTAGAGATAAGAAGAGGTAACTCTTTTAATTTTAGCATAAATATAAGATTAAGTTTTGATTTTTATGTATAAGAGCTAAGTTGCTACTAATGTGCATATCCTTTAGAAACGTGTAAATCGTAATGTTGCATAATCTGAACGTAAAACTAGATTATTTTTGTTTATGTCTATTATTTCAAAAATAGATTCAAGATTATTAAGCCCGTATGGTTTTAAGTCTTCTATTATTGTAGCTTCTTTATTATCAGTTGTCCAGCTTCGGTAGTAAAAATCTTTCATAATTATTTTGTTTGTATTTTCCTCATAAATGAAACGACCAATGGAAGATTTGTATCCATGGGGACCTTGTTTTTCTGCAATTTCTACCATCCATAATTGAATACTATAATAAATACGTTCACAGGTATGAGTTATCTGATCTTCATGTGTAGTATATTCTTCTAATTTCCACATTCCTTCTATTTGGTTATTCATTGGAGCTTTTTCACATCCATTTATTAATAGTAGGATAATCAGTAATTTTATGTATGTTTTAATTTTTAGTTTTTTCATCTTCTTTGTTTATAAAATTTTTCCAGATTTTCTAAGAGTTATTATTCCTCCAGTGGAGTTCCCTAAATAATTTCCCCTATCTATACCTAATGCAATTGAAGTACTCCACCCTTTTGACCAATGTGGAGTATAAGTTATTTCATATAATGAACAGAATTGTGTACTTAATTTATCTAATGGTGTATTGTATGTCCCCCAATGTCGAACGTACGAAAGTAGTATACGATATTTCCACTCTATTGAGGGGGTTCCTGCAATTCCTATATGCTGTGAACGAACTCTATTACTTTTAAACATAAGACTTCCATCACTGTTATAGATTGGACCAGGAAGAAGTGGATTTCCTATTCCCATACCCCAATGTTGCCATGACATAGCTTCTCCATTATTATAATAGTTGTCGTTCGCACTGATTTGATATTCTGGGAAGCTGCCAGCAAAACCATCATATAAAATAGCCCCACTTTGATTTTTTGTGGACATGCCTTCCCATATAACATTGCTGATAAAATTATTTTTGGGGAATGTGATATCAAGTCCTAATTGTCCATCTTTCCATCGTCCATATTGCCAGAACATTTGTGAGTGATCATCAAAAAAGTGTTCTAAATACAATCGAATCTTCCAGTTATGTGGATAATAATTTAAAGAAAAGTTCCAACTGCCAACGTGATTACCTTCTACATTTTCTATCTTATTACTACTTTGTTTTGGAAAAAAAGCTTTAAAAAAACTTTTAATGCCATTGGGCATATCTTGCATTAATGTGCTACTTCCATCATTATTTTTTCTCATTCGGCTTCCGCCAAATAATGCAGCATCTATTAGCCCAAACTCAAACTCTATAGGCAGTTTTTCTGTATTTCCAATTTTGAACATTAATGATTTGCTGTGGTAAAGAATATTTTTTCCATACTCATGTTGAGGTTGAGTAAATTTTTCTTTCCAACTATTATCTGTGAGTATTCCATAAGCAATGTGTCCTTTGAAAGATAACCAATTATGGGTGTAGGGAATATTAATATAGTCTGTAATTTCCCCTCTGAATTGAGGTATTGGACGGGCATTGGCTCCTTCAACAAGCATTCCGCTGCTTAATTGTTCATTTTTTTCTAATGGAACTCCTTTACGCTCCTTACTTCCGATACTTAATGTTAAGAAACGCCATGAAATATTTCCATAAGCTTGTTGTATAACAAAATTACTTGTTTGATTGGTTGTTCCAGCTAAATCTATTCCTGCTTGTATCCTCCATTGATGTTTCAATGTCTTTTTATACTCTAATTGTGAACGTATGTATCCACTGTTTGATTTATTACTTGATAGTCCATACCGATTAGCTGTGAACCATAATGGAGAATAAGTCCCCTCTGAAATATTTCCGCTTGTTTCAATCTGATAGGTTAAAGTAGAATTTATATGCTGAGAGAATGTGGGGATGCTTAACCATGCCAATGAAATGGTAATTAATAAATTATATAGATAGTGTTTCACTGATTTTTATAATTAAAAATTATGTTTTTCTTATAGAATTATTATATAGATTGAGCATTTGTAACGCTTTTTCTGTCCAAGATAGTTCAATTTGTCTTTGCTTACATTTTTCTGACATCATTTGTAAAGAATAACGTTTTTTTTCTAAGTCATTTAGAATTGAAGAGAATTCTTGAATCGATTGCTCAGGGTTAGACAGCTCTATTTTAATTCCAATATTTTCATTTACACAATCTCCTTGCCCACATGTATTAAAGCATAATACTGGTAAGTTATTTCCAATAGCTTCTAAAACAACGTGAGGAGTTCCCTCTGCTATACTTGTAAAGAAGAAAATATCACTTTTTTGCATAAACTTTTGTACTTGTTTGTGTGATATACTACCATGCCAAATACATTGTTTTTCAATTCCTAACTTTTTTGCAAGCATTTGATAAAAAGAATTATTACCTCCTCCTACTATGTGCAATTTGAAATGTCTATTTTGAGCTCTTGCTATACTACATAAGGCTATATTTAATTGCTTTCTAAAATCTAATTTCCCAACCCAAAGAATGTCAAAGTCCTCTTTCTTTGATTTGTCTATTATGGGGTGGTCTTGTATATAGCAACCTGTTTCATTTAATAGAGGGGATTCTATATGAAAATATTTTCTTATAGCTTGCTGAGAATTTGAAGAAGCGGAAATAACATATGTGGCTTGTCTTGCTGCCAAATGTACTCTTTTGGCATATTTAAGTTGGTATTTTGTGATTGCATTTTTTAATGATATGAATAATTTCGTTTTAAAACTAGCATCCTTTAGAAATGTAGTTGGAAAGCTTTCTTTAGCATCTATAGGTCCCCATATAAATGGGATATTTTTTATTTTCCATAAATATCCAGGTTCACGGAATCCTATCATATTTAATTGGTGTATGACATCTATATGGTGTTTTTGAATTATTTTTTTTGCTATTAGATAAGTTTTCCATTGCCATTCTCTGTAGTATTTATAGAAGCGCCAATCTCCTTGATTCCAACACATCTTTCGTATTTTCTCAGAAACTGGATTATAATAGAAATGCATATTGTTTCTTTGTGGCAAATTGGGTAATGCGGCTTCTATATTATCACGGAATTCTCCCTCTGTAATGATATGTAATTCACAATGTTTAGCTAAGTTGACACACCAATTCCATCCCATTCCAGGTTCACTTCCCATTTCAGGAGAACATGCATAAGCATTAATAAGAATTGAAAGCATTTTGTTTTATTTTGATAGGGTTCGATAGATATTTCCCAATTGTTGATTGATATTATTAATATTAAAAGTTGTTTCTGCTAGTTGTAAAGAGGCGTTACTGATTGCCGCTCTTAAATTGTCGTTAGAAATTAAAATATCAAGTTTTTGAGATAATGCTTTGTAATCTCCTGGATTAAAGATTAGAGCATTCTTTCCATCAACAACGATATCAGGTAATCCACCTACAGGAGTAACAATACAAGGTATGCCATATGCCCATGCATCTAAAACTCCCATAGGGAAACCCTCTCCATCGCTAGCTAGACAATATATTGAGGCTTTTTGGAATATCTTTTCTTTGAACTCTCCTTTTATCCAACCTGGAAATTCAACTTGTTTTTCTATGCCGTATTCTTTAGCAATAGATTTAGCGTTTTCTATTTCTCCATTTCCTGCCATAATAATTTTCCAGTCCTTATATTTGTTTGCTATTTTTGCAAATCCTTTTATTAAATCAGCATAACCTTTTCTTTTAATAATAGTACCTGCGAATAATATAGTCTTTTCTTTTGAAGTATTATGCGTTTTTATATTGGGGCATGGATTATACAGAATTTTAATATTCTTTTCTATGTTTAATGCATCTTTTATCCATATCCTCCATTGCTCTGAGAGAACGAGTACTAAATCTGCTTTAGAGAAAAGGCTTGTATATAATTTTTTGTTATAGGGCTCGTATAGAAATTTTTCATTTGACGGGTGGAAATGTAAAATTGTTTTCTTATGAAACCATATAGCTGGATAAAGAAATAATCTTTTTCTACGTGCTGATTGAGTTGTTGCTACATGAATGTGAATTATATCATAAAATGGAAGAAGGCATATATATTCTATAAGGGCTGTGAATAGATAATATAATTTGCGTATAGCATTACCATCTCTATGAGTTTCTATCCACTTACAATGAAATTCTTTCCATTGCTTACCTGTTTCATGAGCTTTTATAACAGACGTTATTCCTCCTCGTGTTTTACGTGAGGTTGCTATAACTAAAACTTTGGTCATTATAGTTCTTTTATTTTTATGATTTTAGCAGGAATACCTCCAACAATGGCATTATCTGGTATATCTTTTGTTACAATTGCGTTAGCACCAATTGTAACATTGTTTCCAATTGTTACATTCCCAAAAATTTTGGCACCTAGTCCAATATAACAATTGTCTCCAATTTTGACCCAACTCTCATCTCCATATAAGTTTTTATTTCCAATAACAACTCCAGGTAATATTGTACAATTCTTTCCAATGATACAGTTCTTTTTTATTCTCACTAATGCTCCCAAATGCATTAATCTGAATCCAGGGCCAAGATTATTTGGTTTTATATCTATGGAAAGTTTGTAACATAATCTTTTGTACTTTATAAAATAGTAATAATATAGTATCTTATTGTTTGTATTTAAAGAATATTCTAGGAACCGAAGTGTTTTAATATATTTGTAGATATAAGCCCATTCATTTTTTAGAATCCAATCTTTGATTGTTGGTTTTTTGTTGTCGAATCTTTGGGCATCAGCCTTTAAATATTCTTTTAGGTCTTTCTTGTTTTTTATCATAATTTTTTGTAATATATGCGTCCCTGAATCTTATGTGAATGTAATGCTGTTGTAATTCTAAAAATTATTTTTAGAATATTTGACGGTAAATATTTTCTAGCAATTTTTTTATGTATTGGCATATTCTTTTTTGTCCATGATCCTAAATAGCAATGTGAGCAATAAGAGTATTTGGTCTGGAATACGCCTAGTTGATCTCTTGAATTAAAAAAATGCCATTTAAATATGGGGATTAAGTTTGTTTTTAAATGATAAAAGCTTGTATCAATTCTATTAATTGAGATAAACTCGTATTTCTTTTGTAAGATATTTTTAAATCTAATAGGAAGAGGCTTCATGTCAAATTCATTATTATCTAGTATGAAACTTTGATTATTGTATGAATTTAAACATTCTTTTATCCATGGATTAAAAGGCTCTGTGCCAATAACGGCTGGTTCAAATGAATGTATATAGTCTTCTCCGATAAAGAAAGGTAAATGGAGTAAATCATTAAAAGATTTATATACTAAGATATCGCTATCTAAATAAATCCCTCCATAGTTATATAAAGCATATAATCTTATGTAGTCAGCAGCAAAAGCATACTTTTTCGCTTCAAAAGCTTGTTTTGTCCATAGGGTTGAATTTATGTCGAAACGATTCGTATCCCACAGCCAGAATTCATAATCTGGTAATATTTCTTTCCAACTTTGGATGCATTTTTTTATGTCTTCAGGATAGGGGTCTCCGGAAAGCCAGCAGTAATGTATGATTTTAGGTATCATAAAATATTTTTAGATTTAATTTTTGATAGAGAATAAAATATGATTGCTATTATTATTGAATAGAAAGTTGTATTACTAAGATTCTTAATAGACCAGAATGGACTAAATTCTAGTGAAATAGAAATGTTATACAATTGATATAAGAAATAAATTGTGAAAATACCGTAGATATTATTTTTTTTGAATATGACTATAAATAATTGGTTCAATTTGTAGAATAACCATATATAAAATAGAGAGAAAATGCATCCAAAAAAACTGAAATCTGCTACACTATACATCAATATAGAATCTGCAATGTCTGCCCCATAATGAGCGTATTTATTGGCTAATTGAAATTCTACATTATCTTTTAAGGAAGGGGCTCCAGGCATGAAGTTTGTAATACATTTCCATACAACCCAACCATCATAAGTTTCATTCTTTACAGATTTGTCCAATGCAGAAAATAAGTTTAAACTACGTTTCGAGTTACTTTCTTGTGCTTCTTGAAATACTTCATAATTAGATATTAATTCTTTAGAATTATTTAGGACACTCATAAAGTCTACTTTGGTTTCATTCAATAAAGAATATTCTTTTACGAGACGATATACTTGATATGCTGGGAAAAATACACCAATAATCAAACCAAAAACAAGAGCTAATTTTAATATTGTTTTCTTTTTTATCTTTTCTCTGCTGATGGAGTAAAGGAATAGTAGAACAAATATTAATGCTGCTATCATTGGCCTTCTTGACCCTAAGAGCAGTATTAGTGATGAACTACCAATAATAATCCATCCAATATTTTTATAGAACTTCTTGGGTGATTTCTTTATAATAATGATACCATATAATAAAGATGGAATTAAAAGAAAGTTATATATACCTTTTAATTTGTTATTTATGCGATCTGTACTTGTTGTTTGTTCTGTGTAGACCGCTTCCATGTCAGCATTTGATAAATTCTTACCCTGTAGATTGGAATATGATAAATTAGAGTATAAATTAAGCGTTAATATGACGACAATAAGATATAAATAGTTTCTTTTGAAGGAATCAATCTTATTATATAGTTTCCTTAACTGGTAACTGATGTTAAATAATGAGCATTTATATTTGCTAGAGCTACTTACAATTCTATTAATGAAAAAAATAATGTATATATAGAAGTCAACAATGATATATGTTGATATTCCTTTTTCTAACAAATCTATTGCATATTTTTCTCCAGTTACATAGTAAAATGTAGGAATAAAAATAAAATACAGAAACGTTGCGAGAATGTTGATATCAAAAAAATTGATGTCCTTCTTTCGGGGTATTTTTTTTAGTGTAAATAGAACAGTAGGTAAGGCGAGAAGAAAAAGAATGATAATGAGAATACTCATAATTAAATTTATTTGTTAAATTTATCGAGTTCTTCTTTTAGTATGTTGATATATGCTTTGCCGTATTTCAAATCAGGTTCCATATAATTCCCCTCTCCCCATTCATTCCAAGACTTTAGCATAATAATTTTATTATTCTTACGTGATACTCCTTGAAGTATTGTCTGTATATGTTTACGCCAATTTTCTGGTGTTGAATTATTTAGTATTAGTGCATGTTTACCACTTCTGGGAGAATGATCCCAATTAGGGATAAGAGTTGGCATAAAATTTTCTTTTGCTTCATACTCATCATTCCAAGTGGTATTAATAATATCTTTATAATTAATCAATCGTGGGATACCTGTAATCCGTTTATGGAATTTATTGTATAGTTCTTTGAAGAACTCTTTGCTGTTTTTGGGGGTTCTTTGTAATGGAAAAATATTAATAGCATCAAAACCTAATGAAACTAAAGAGTCGCATTCTGATTCATTACGGGCATGGGCAACAAAATAAAAAGAATCGGCAATGCCTTCTTTTTGAAGAAGAGTATTCCATTGCTGCATAAACTCTTTAATATTATTAAAGTCAAGTGGGCGATAAATTAAGAAAAATGGTCTACCGTTAACCTTAATATATCTTGAATCAGAAAAAGCTTTTTTGTATCGGTTAAAATGTAATTCATTATCTTCTTTTCCTGTATATTTCTGTTCTATAAGGGTTTTACCTGTGGCTCCATTTTTGTTCCATAATTTAGCCATCCAACTTTCATTAGCCCAGCCTAAGCAAAAAGGAAAATCAGGCTTCCCTGTTTCTACAGCTCGGTAGAAGGGCATTTCCATTAGTTCTTTACCATCTCCAAACCAATAATGCCAGTAGCAAAATCCGCTCACCCCAGCTTCTCTTGCTAGATTTGCCTGCTGCTCAGCTATTATAGGTAGCCGTAAATCATAATATCCTAAATCAGCAGGTACTTTCGGTTGGTAGTGTCCTTTATATAAAGGCTTAGCCTTTCCTACATTTGTCCATTCTGTGAATCCTTTACCCCACCATTCTTCATTTTCTTTAAATGGATGAAACTGAGGAAGATAATAAGCTAGTATCAGTGGATTTGAATCTTTTCCTATTATATAATTCATAAGTTTGTGATTGATATTTTATTTGTTATTAAACAGCCATGAAGCGACATTATTGAGTTGATCTATGTATCTAGGCATTACATTTTGTAAATGTTTTCGGATTTCTTCTCCTGAATTTAAGAGGTATTTAAATGAAGAAAGCAACTCATCTTCTGTATAATTCTTGCTATCTACAATCAATTCTTTAGGAAGCTTCAGGTCTTTAGCTATTCCTTTGGATTTAATTGAATACCCTAATGCTATAGCTGGAGTACATGTAGAGTAAGCGGAAATTACAGAATGAGTACGAGCACCAATGAAATATTTACATTGAGATATAATATATCTTAACTGGCAGTAATTATATAAATCAGAGTTTAAAGCAGTAATTCGTGAGTTATTTTTATAATGGTCAATTATATAGTTAGTGATGATTCTATCATCTTGGCCTTTCCATAAAACATGGGGGATAAGTAAAATATTTAAGTTTGTCTCTTGAAGTATAAATTCTATTAATTTCTTTATTTCATTACCAAATCTTGTTTCTAGGTTATAGTCTCCCACAACATAGTTACTAAGGTTTATTCCTATTACATCATTAGAAAAAGCTTCTGGAAGATCGCACAACTCTGGTTTTAAAATAAATGCAGGGTCAGGAAAAGTTGCTACATTTTTTAAACCTAAATCAGTTAGAACTTTCGTTGTCAATGATTCTCTTGCATATATTTTTGAAAAATGTTGTAAAGTCTTTATTTTTTCAGGGGTAAGATTTTCCTTTCCAATAGAGCATCCCCATAGGATTGTTTTTATACCTTGGGAAGCCATTATTTCGTTGGTATAGATAACTTGATTATTTCCATAACACATCATGTCCCCACCAGTGGATAGCATAATGTCATTTTTTGATGCTTGTTTTAGAAATGGAAGATAAGTATGTTGGTAAGTGTAAGTGATTGCTAATGAGTCTTTCTGTGTTAGTACTTTTAATAACTTCCTTCTTATCTTGAACCCTATAGTTGTGGGGGGAGGAGTTTGTAGTGTGACATGTTTGTCAAGTCCTAAGCGCCTGTCAAGTGGTATATTGTTGCTTAATGCTATAATTTGTTCTTTTGGGAAGTTTAAGATTTTAACGGTTGATAAGGTTATGGCCTCACAGCCGCGGTTTCCTCCGTCAAGGTGAATTGGTAATAAAATTTTCATATTTAAACAACTGTTATTTGTTCAGCAAATTTTTGATTGTTCGTATATTTGACTCTCCGAAGGTTTGCTTTATTACATTTTTAACAATGTTGGATTTGCCTTTCTCTATGTTCCACATTCTTTTCAATGCCTCATTTTCATTCTCCACATCTGTAAAAACTTCAAATATTATAGGTTTTTCAGTAATTTCAGGAGTCGTAAATTGAGGATATATTTGAGTAAATTCTTCTTTATTACTTGCTGAAAGATATTTAAATCCTAAATCCTCTGCATAATGTCGAACTAACTTTGATGATTGATGACCGAAATGATCTTTTGCAGAAATATAAGATTCAATATCATTGATACAAGTGATAGTATTTGTTTGTTTGAATAATAAGAACTCTGCTCCCAATGAATTGTTTACCAATAATATTCTAATGTTATTTCCAACATGGCGGTTACCTATCAGATTCATATCATAGAAGAAAGATAAGTCTCCTACTACTGCATAATATATTCGGTTTGGATGAATTAAAGAGGCGCCTAATAAAGATGACATGTTTCCGTCAATACCAAATCCGCCCTGGTTACAATATACTTCTATTGTTGGGTGGAAATCAAAATAACTCCAGGAACGAAGAGGGCTTAATATTCCCAAATGTATGGTTGAATTTGCAGGAATCTGATTATGTAGCTGGGATGCTACATAAAGATGAGACCAGGGGAGATCTGGAATTTTGGATTGTAGTCGTTCTGTTACTATTTGGCATGATTTAATATAAGAATCATCACCTTCAACTTCGTCAGGTATATTCACATAATAAGTGAAGAAGTCATATTCTGACATTTCAAATACGTTTTTAAGTGTTTTAAAACGATCTGATAATGCACCATCTGGAGAAATTCTCCATACTTCGCGAGGATTTCCAACCATATTAGTTTGGTCGGACATATCACCTATGTGAATTAGTAAATCCGGATTATTATTGGTGTGTTTTATTTGCTGGCAAGAAGCCAAATTGTAATTAACTCTATATTTCCCCATATAGTTAGCTGTTGTATCACAAAAGGCTACCGCATTATATTTCTTGCAAAATGATTCTAATGCTTTTATCTCTTTGTCATTCCAGCGAAGGTGAGAACCTATGTAAATAGCCGTTTTTACCTTTGGGAATGATGGTAACTTATCCCCTGTGACATAACGGCATATTTTCCTGACTTGTGGTAGCGTTGTTGTGGTAAAGTCACGACTATATCGGGTGGTCAAATTGATATGAACTGGTCCCATTCCATGATGATTCAATTCTAACAATGCATGATTCGCTTTTAATATAACATTCCACTCATCATCATCGTCTTTTATGGTTTGTAGATGTTCACTACACTTTATGGTATCAAGCGGTTGTTGTCTTCTATCTATGACTTGAGGAATAAGATGTCCTATTTTAGACTCTTCTTGTGTCGATGTTACTGCAAGTACTGGTAATTTCCGATAATAAGCTTCAGTTAAACCTGGAAAATAATTTCGAGAAGCTGTAGCACCTGTACAACTTAATACAACAGGCTCTTTAGTTTCAGCTGCCATACCACAAGCTATATAGGCAGCTGATCTTTCATCCACGGATGAATATATCTCAAAGTATGGATCCTGTTGAATACTACCTACAAATGTTACATTTGTAGAACCTGGTGATGCAACGACTTTTTTGATGCCATATTGTTTTAGTAGCGAAATCAGAATTTGAACATTACGCTCTGATGTGTAAAATTGTTTCATAAATCTTATAATTTATGTTTAGAGAATGCTTTACACAATATACTTTTTATGTAATATGGGTATTTGTGAATTTTTAAAATACGTAAATATTTCCCTGATTTTATCCTTTTTAACACTCTTCTGTTGTACTCTTGGTATCCTATAGCTTTCATCCAATGTAGCATGTCGTTACAATATGGATATGTTGTATTGTTGTCAATAGAATCTATTATATCCCATAACCAACAAAGATTCTTTTCATGGTACTCATAATTACGTATAAGTTTCTCAAACTGTTTCTCATTGAATTTAACGAATCCCCAGTCTCTTGGATTTTGTTTAGCACATAAAAGATTAAGTTGGGTTCGTATACATTTAAGACATTTGCTACATTGCTCGGTGTCGTCAGCTGAACATGCCCAAATTTTAGTTTTTGAGCTTTTTGTGCTAAACCAGTCTGTAATATCTTGAACTTTCTTTGAACGTCTGGTTAAGAGTCCATCTTGTTCTGCAAAAGTAATGCTGGAGAATTTCATAGAGTCGGAAAGTTCAGGGTTTGCACCATCCATATTTGAAGATGGCTTATTTTCTAATGGCTCAAAGGTAGATCCCATAATAAGCTTGGAAATACCCATTGCAAATGCAAATGGAGCAGAAGAGAGCAAGTTTCCTAGATACTTCATCCCCCACCACCCGTCTTGATAAAATGCATGACTCGTTAATTTAAATACATTTGTCAAATCATTTTGAACTTTTTTGTCATTGAAAACATTCGCTAGAAAATTGTTAGTAATCATCAGCCAGTTGCTTTCGGATATATGAGAAAACTCTCGAATTAGTCGTGACTTTATCTTTATGAAATCATTTCCGTAATTTTCTTCTTTTTGTTGATTAAATGTTACTTCTATACTTGGAACTGTAACAAGAATATTTCTAATTCCAGGATTACTGATACCAGCATGAACAGCATCTACACCACCAGAGAAAAAGACAATGTTATCATAATGATTTGTGGGTATTTTATTTTCAATGATATTTTTAGCTGTTACTTTTCCTTTCCATTCAGGCTTGAATGGACCATATATCCTAGAGTAAGCTTGATAAATAGTCTCTAAATTCTCAAATAGGGTTTTATCTATTGAAGGTACTATGAGTTCTATATTATAAAACCATGTAATAGGTAACATGTAAAATGTTATAGGAAGAGCAAGAATAGATTCGGGAAGATTTTCTGTAGTAAAATCGAATATTTCAGCGTTGTAATATTTTACCCAAGCTGAAACTTTTTCTTTCTTAAGTAATCCCATTCCTGTATAATCATGTATTTCATATTTAATAGAATCTTTCTCAGAAACTATTTTTGTTATCTCAATTGTTTTATGCATAATTGTAAAATTAGTGTTTCCTTATTTTATTAATTATTATTTTTACTATAGTTTCTCTCTCTCTAGTTTCAAGCCCAATAAACCAAATGGATGCAAATGATAGGGCAAATGAGAATATTGCGGATATAAGAAATTTAATAAAATCATTGTTTATATCAAACGTTATCCATTGTGCAGCCAATAAGCATATAACAAATATTAGTATTGGGCGAATAACCGTTTTGCGGAAAAATATTCCTATATCGAGTTTAAACATTCTATGACCATTCCAAACTAATGCTATAATTACAAAGATTTTAAACACGATGGCTAAGATAAATACCCATTCAGGTGAGAAGCCAAGTTGTAATATTATATAGATAAGGATGAAATTTATTATATAGATAATTGTAAGTTGAATTTCGTAATGTTTAATATGTCCGTTGGCTAATACTCCAGTAAGGAGAGGAGAACAATAGCTATCTACCATAGAATAAAATAATATAAGTATTACGAAAGATGCAGTATGTTCTGGAATTTCAATCAGCCATAGACTTAGTATATAATCAATATTGGCACACACTGGTATTACAAGTAACATTAAGATGAAGAAACCAAAACGACACCCACGCATAATTAGTATGTTCATGCCCTCAAAGTCTGATTGGGCATAACTTTTCGTAATTTGTGGATTAATGGCGGTCATAAAATTAGTAACAAAACTATACATTGCTGTATTGACACTCATAGCAATACCACGTGCTGCATTTACTACTGGGCCGAAAAATAGGTTAAGTAATATATTGGTACCTTGATCACGCAATACGCATACACCATTTCCAAAGAATGCCCAGCCTATGAATTTTGACATCTCTTTCATTAATGATTTGTCAATTTTGAAATGATATGTAGATTCTTCAAAATGCCGTTTTGCGTATATACCATATATCATTCTCATGCAAATGGCTACAACCATCAGCATTACTGCCCAAACAATCAATTTATCAACTGGAGAGATGTATAATAAAAAACATACAATTAGCTTAAAAATCGCTTCAATCAAACTGATGTATGCGAAGGCAGACATCTTCTCATGTGCAATTATGAGCGCATTATAAGGAACACTAATAAGATTAATTAGAAAAGTGATAATGGAGCATTGTAAAACCCAATTTGCAGCTTCCATGCGATCTGTTGGAATATTCATATGTGTATTGAGAAACCACACACCAACACTCTCTGCTACAATGAATATTAGAACTCCTATTAATATTTGAATATTTATTGAAGTACAGAAAACTGTATTTAGCTTTTCTTTATTTCCTTTTCCTAATTCTATGGTTAAAAAACGAGAGATTGCTACAGAGATAGAACCTGAAATAATACTAAACATGGCTACAACACCGCCTACTACATTGTATATGCCATAGTTTATTTCTCCTAAAGAGTCAAGATTAATACGGGAAGTATAGAGGGATAGTGCCATCATTAGCATCATCCGCATATATAGTAATAACGTATTTTTGGCAATCCTCTTATTATTGTTTACAGGTATAGTATTCATTTAATATATTTAAATCTTGAACCTTTATTATTTTTTACTCATTATAATACGATTGATATTAAAAAAAACGGTATAATGATATTCGGGGCTATATGTATAGTGTGAATAGAATCTTGTTATATTTCGATTTATATTTTTATCTCTTAAAATATCTATATAATAGGTATTTTACTTTAGACTTTAGGGACTTTATTTCAGATAAAGATGCTCTTTCCTTTGAAATTCTATCAAATAGAGCCTCTTTTTTCCAGTCAATTGGGCCATATTGTGGATTGGCTATAAAATTTCTGATACATTTTCTTAGTCCTTCTTCTACCTTTGTCATTTGTGGGTAATCGGTACCCAGAACTTTTTTTATTTTACTATTATCAAATTGTCTGTTATAACATCTGTCATAGATGACCTGCCATTTTTTATATGGATTGTGGAGGTTCGATGAGGTCTTTTCCATAATGATGCGAGGGCGTTTACCTGTAATTACTCCTATTTCATCTATATATATATTTGCGATATCTGACCATTTTAAAGGTGTTTCGCTTGTAATATGGAAAACTTCTCCTAATGCTTTAGGATTACCAATTAAACGAGCAATAATAGTGGATACATCTTTCCCGTATGTTAGAGTGGTCAATTTTGACGAAATATCTTCTGAAAAAATGATACTTCTTCCATGTAAGGCTCGGTATAGCCATTCTTCTTTTTCTAAGACACCTAATTGCAGTCTATAGTCACTAAATGTGATATAAGGTCTGATAATAGTCCAATTCTTTGAGTTTGATTTTCTTAAAATATCTTCTTCTCTTCCTTTAGCTAGTGCATATTCATCTGTTGCAAGGTATACTTGGTCTTTGCAGGTATTAATCAGCCTTGGAGTATCCTCTGTAATTAATTGATTCGTATTGGAGTAGCATCGTGCTGAACTAAGATAAACATATTGATTCGTAGAAGTCAATAATTGATCTATTCTAGCTTTGAATGCATTTGTATTATATGTCATGAAATCGATAATGGCCAGGTATTTATTTTGTAATATAGTATCAAGGAATGCTGCGTCCATTGCATTACCTTTTATATAATGTACATTGTTTGTGGAAGTATATGTTTTTCTACTTGTGACATAAATGTCGAATTTGGGGTTTCGTATTAGTTCTTTTACTAAATGGACTCCCATAGCCCCAGTGCCACCTAATATTAGTATCTTATCGTTTTTTATTGTTTTATTCATTTTAGTTGAATTTTATTTTTTGCACTTGTCTATATGTTTTCTGTTTTGAATAAAGAATACTTCTAAGAATATCATTATATCTGGTATTTGTGTTTAAATTAGTAAACACTCAATTTTATGGTAATCCTTTTAGACAGAGCAACTAGCACCCGTCTAAAAAACAGTTATAAATATTTACATATTATCATGGATGGAGATTCTCATAATCCATTCTTTTCTTAGTAGCGTAAGTTTCCAATTTTAGGGTAGCCCCTTTTAGACGGGTGCCAGCAGGCACCCGTCTAAAAAAGAGTTCACAAATTTAACGATTATTATTTGCATATTGTC
>OGKX01000176.1_pt1 | contig 47039 bp, 42 predicted proteins | sample 1572541 | NCBI WGS metagenome assembly OGKX01 (sample SAMEA2581982, study PRJEB24529) | metagenome | biome: Human gut stool | place: China | collected 2011
ATACTCCATTCTTCAACAACTATCGTCCACAGTTCTACTTCAGAACAACAGACGTAACAGGTGTTTGTAACTTACCAGAAGGTACAGAAATGTGCATGCCTGGTGATAACGTAGAAATGACAATCGAACTGATTCACCCAATCGCTATGAGCCAGGGTCTTACATTCGCTATCCGTGAAGGTGGACGTACTGTAGGATCAGGACGTGTTGCTACAATCATCGAGTAATCACTGACTAATATATATTGAGTACCGCAAGGTACATTGTGTCCAAACGTAAGATACCCCGGAACCGTAAGGTTTCCGGGGTTTTTCTGTTGGGCGGAAAGTAAAATCACCTATGAATTTTCAATGCGGAGATTAAAGGAAATTTATCAATAAGACTAAGTAAAGATAAATTTAAAATTGAAAAATAAGACCAGCGGTGCCAAAACGGTGCAAAAAAAACTCCTGCGAATGTTTGCTATTCACAGGAGTGATTTTTTTACCAGCCTTTGATTTGTTTGATCTGTTCAGCACGTTTCGGATCACGATGATATTGTAGTTTCAGACGGATTGTTTCCACAACTTCCGGTCTGATTTCATCATTAAGCTGATAGAATATTGAATGGGAACAGAAAGGTACTCATGAGGAACATCTGGATGTCTATAACTTCAAGAAAAAAGAACGGAAAAAGGAAGTACAGGAATTGGAGTAGGAGAAAGAGTATCTAACTGCAGAAAAAGAAGAATTAACAGCACAAATTGCAGAATCTAGGGAAGATATTCAGATTTTAAAGGAACAGAATCAGATGAAGTGGATCAGATTAATGAATAATATAAAAGCCAGTGCAGAAGAAATTGTATTGAAAAACATGGTATATGTGTAATTGTGATGGACGGTTGATAAGATCGCTCTTTTACATTTTTAACATTTTTTGTATAGATTAGAATAGCACTTTAGAAAGCACTATGGTAAAATAAAGTGAAGGTGAATCGAAAGTTACCGAATTAAGTTAATCGTGCCGTATGGCTTGATTATCAAAACAAAGATAAAAACGCAACGTACATCTTTGATGTGCTAGAGCCGGTAGGTAGCCCGGCCGTCCTATATAAATAGGGTAAGTAACCTGCCCCTCCGGGTTGTCCATTCTTTGTTCAATAAATTTTAGGAGGGGCTCAAATCGTCCAGTGGACGATTGCTCTGAGCCGACCGGAACGGAGTGGAGAAATTATGGACAAAGTAAATGGAAGATTGACGGTATATTTTGAAGAACCATTTTGGGTAGGCATATTTGAGCATATTGAAGATGGTAAATTATCTGTGGCAAAGGTAACATTTGGCGTAGAAACAAAAGATTATGAAGTGCAGGAATATATTCAAAAATACTATTTCGGTTTGAAATTCAGTCCAGCTGTTGAAGCTATTGTAAAGAATATAAAAAGAAATCCGAAACGGATGCAGCGTGCAGCAAAAAAACAGATACTGGAAACTGGCATTGGAACAAAATCTCAACAGGCATTGAAATTACAGCAGGAACAGAACAAGCAGGAGCGTAAAGAGAGAAGCCGAAAGAAAAAAGAGGCGGAAGAACAGCGAATGTTTGAACTGAAACAGCGAAAGAAAAGAGAAAAGCATAAGGGGCATTAAAACTCCTTGGGCTTTTTCTTAAATCGGGCTTTATTGATGTGATTGATTTTGGTCTTAATGAAATATGCGTGAGGTAAGAATATGGGAATTATAAAAAATGCTATACCAATATTGGAGTTTGATACAGAACAGACAGCTGTCATAAGTCCTGTACATGAAAATTTACAACTCAATCTTCCGAAAAAGTGTGTATTCGCATTTCTTGGTAATTGTATAGATGAGTATGCGGACAAATCTGATACTAAACAAGTATCTTCTTTTATCAGTGTAACAAAGAGTTACCCTATTTATGTAACAAAATATAAAGGAGAGAAAATTGTTCTTTGTCAGGCACCTGTCGGTGCGGCTGCTGCTACGCAAATCCTTGATTGGCTAATTGGTTATGGTGTTTGTGAGATTATCTCAGCCGGTAGTTGTGGTGCACTTGAATATTTTGAAGAAGGTACATTTCTTGTGCCAGCCAAAGCATTGCGTGATGAAGGGACTTCATATCATTATGCTCCTCCATCCCGTTTTATGGAAACCAACGAAAGAGCCAGAATGGCTATTGAGAAAACGTTAGTTCAACACAACATGAAATATCAAGAGGTTATTACATGGTCGACAGACGGTTTCTTTCGTGAAACAAAAGAAAAAGTTGAATATCGTAAAAAAGAAGGCTGTGCTGTTGTGGAAATGGAGTGTTCAGCACTTTCAGCGTGTGCAGCTTTCAGAAAAGTAATATGGGGAATGATACTGTATACTGCAGATAGTCTAGCGGATGTTGAAAGATATGATGAACGACATTGGGGTGGTAATGCAGATGAGTATGCCCTTACATTATGTCTTGACGCTGTATTAGAAATATAGCTTCTAGTGGAATTTGGAGGGAGTAAATTCATGGCATTAAAATTAGTTAAAGGTAGTTTGCAATACAAAAATCAAATTATAATGCACAGAATATAGTAGAGACAGAACAACTCGTAGAAATGTTGAAGCAAAATGGAATAGCAGTTTTTTCGCAGGAATCAGGTGCTAATGTTGCAATGCATGGGGCTGAAATATATGGTGTGGATATATTCGTGAAAACCGATGATGTAGAGAAGGCAGTAAAGTTGATCAAGGAGATTAATAACCAAGAGAAAGAAGAAAATTTTTGACATTTCCACAGATGCGTGCTAATATAATTATAGAAAAAGAGTGTTACCGATAGACGCTTAGTCCGATATATGTTTTGACAAAAATTGCCGCTTAGTTTACCAGACCAGGGCGGCTATTTTTGTGGTTTATTATTATCCTTGCCAAAGGTATATCCAAGACCAAAGCAGGTTAAGCCGAAGCTCACTACTGCTATAAAATCAACAATACTCATGGCTTAGCCCTCCTTTCCAGTGGATTCTCTTTCGAGTTTCTATGTAATCAGAGGGTCACAGGTCTCCGTTTCACTTCGGTCGTTGCAAAACGAGTGCCATTGGCACTCTGCAACCATCTGGAGAAGGACTAACCGCCTACCGTTATGGTAACACCCATGTTTCGATTATAAAAGTCAGGACAGGAATCTGCAACCGGAAAGTTGACAGCTCATGAAAATCTGGCTGTGATACCGTTTTGATACTAAAAAATGAAGAGAACAGAAATATAGCGTAGAAATCCTATAACACAGGACAATAAAGACACGAAAATCACAGAAAATAATGAGATTTTAAGAACCTCACAAACGTGAAGGTGGACGTATTGTAGGAGCAGGTCGTGTTGCTATAATCATCGAGTAATTAGGCAGAGAACTTAACGAAAGCAAGTCATAAGACGCAGTTTGAGTTTAGTCGACTACTGAATATAGATCTGTTATCGCAAGATAATGTTGTGCCCAAACGTAAGATACTCCGGAACCATAAGGTTTCCGGGGTTTTTCTGTTGGGTATTATTTTGAGGATTCGAGTTTTGATTATTGGAGGAACAAAGAAGCTATGAAAGAAAAATTAAATTACAAAAATTTTATAAAAGAAATCATCATTTTAACCTGGGCAGTTGCCATTATTGCAGCAGCGGTTTATTTCTTTTTAGTGCCAAGTCACACCTCAGTGAGTAGTATTTCCGGTCTTGGAATTGTAATATCAAACTTTGTGCCATTGCCGTTATCTGCCATTACAATGATTTTAAATGTAGTGCTCTTGATAATTGGCTTTTTCACTTGTGGTCGAGAATTTGGAGCAAAGACGGTTTATACCAGTGTTGTCTTACCGCTGTTTATTGGCTTGTTTGAAAAAATTGCGCCAAATTTCGGTTCGATGACCAATAGTCAGGAATTAGATGTCCTTTGTTATATTTTAGTGGTAAGCATAGGACTTAGCATTTTATTTAATCGAAATGCCTCTTCCGGTGGACTTGATATTGTAGCAAAAATTATGAATAAGTATCTGAATATGGAACTTGGAAGGGCAATGTCTTTATCCGGAATGTGCGTAGCACTTTCAGCTGCGTTAGTGTATGATAAAAAAACAGTAGTTTTAAGTATTCTGGGAACTTATTTTAATGGAATGGTGTTAGATCATTTTATCTTTGATCATAATATCAAGCGTCGAGTTTGTGTGATTACAAACAAAGAAGAAGAGTTACGTAGATTTATTATTGAAGATTTGCATAGTGGAGCAACTATCTACGAGGCGACCGGTGCATATAAGATGCAAAAAAGAAATGAAATTATCACAATTGTAGATAAGACAGAATATCAAAAATTGATGAACTTTATTAATCGAGAAGATCCAAAAGCATTTGTGACGGTATATAATGTATCGAATATGAGATATCAGCCGAAAATGTAGATTATTAGTGTGTTGTAACTAAAAAAGGTTGATTGGGCAAAATACCTAGTTCAAAAAATAAAATACTGAAACTGAGTTTTCGTAAAAAAAGCCCTGACTTTTTCTAAAAGAAAATATTGCAATCAGTTAAATAAGAAGTTATAATTTAAGTTAAGAAAAAACAACAAAATATTTTTAGGCGAAGAGTACAAGATGCGATTAAGAAAAACAGTTGAGGAAACTGTTTGTTAATCGCATCTTTTTATTTGTGCAAGATAAAAGGAGAACAAGTATGGAATATTGGAAAATGTTAAGAGATAAAGTAGGGAACATGCCAATTATGTTAATGGCAGCAGGTGTAATTATACAGAATAAAGCAGGAGAAATTTTATTGCAAAAAAGATCAGATTCAAATAAATGGGGAATACCTGGGGGAATGTTAGATTACGGAGAGTCTGCTGAAGAGGCGGCAATCAGAGAAGTACATGAAGAAACAGGAGTAGATGTTGCTATTATAGATATGCTAGGAGTTTACAGCAAATATTTTCATAAATACGAAAATGGTGATACTATTCAGATGTGTAGTATTTTTTTTAGAGGAAAGATGGTTGGCGGAGAAGTGAAAATAGATCAAGAAGAAACCGTAGAGGTGAAATTTTTTGACGAAAGAAATCTGCCCGAAATTTTTCATCCACAACATGAGCAGGCAATTCAAGATTTTTTTGAAAAAACGATAGGAGTGTGGAGATAATCATTCAAATTTATCTAAAGCTATCTGTAATAAATGCTAAATGTAAAATTAGAAAAATGTGAAATGTTCACAAAAAAAATAAATAAATAAAGAATAATTGACTAATATGAAATAAAATGGTATTATCTGTACATAATCATAATAGAGTTGTAAAACTCTACAACAACAAAATAATAAATTGTATGGTGAATGGAATGCGATTAAAGAATTATAGTGAAAACTATAGTTTTTTAGTCGCATATTTTTTTGCTTAAAAAAAGAAGTCTGGCCAACTTATTCCATGAACCCTGATTCTGAACATACTCCTGATGAATCAGAAGAACAGGAGCTTTTTATTATTAAAGAAGGCTTTTCTGGAATTACAACTAGCTGTGTAGACTTGTGGGGCTATCGTCCTAAATGAACCTCTTGACAAACAAATCTTTAAATGTGATAATAACGCCAGAGATAGTATTTGAACTCAAAACTATACTCTGGCTGAAATCACTGGAATCTTATATAGAATTTATAATTTATGACGTAAATGTCAAAAGTATAAAAAGATAAGAGCCTGTATTGTGTATTTAAGGAAAACAGGACTCGGATATACAGGAAATCAATCAGAAGTGTTTGGGGTCGGAGTGCGTCCTTAAATGCTTTTTTTATTTCCTTATGGGAAAGGATTATATAAGATGACAATAGAAATGTTAAAAGGAAAAATCCACAGAGCAACCGTTGTTCAGGCGGAACTGGACTATGTAGGAAGTATTACTGTGGATGAAGAACTGCTTGAAGCTGCAAACATACTGGAATATGAAAAAGTCCAGATTGTAGATGTAAACAATGGCAGCAGATTCGAGACATACACCATAAGCGGGGAACGCGGGAGCGGTATGATCTGTCTGAATGGAGCAGCAGCAAGATGTGTAAGTACAGGTGATAAGATTATTATCATGGCATATGCACAGTATGAGCCGGAAGAGGCACGTACACATAAACCTGCAGTTGTATTTGTAAATGAAGAGAATAAAATCAGTAGAGTAACCAATTATGAGAAACATGGCTTATTAAAAGACATGGAAGAGTAAGGCTGAGAAGTCAGCAGAAGCAATAGGATTAACAGTATTGCAAGTAAGAGGAAAGTGAATTTCAGAAAAGAGGCTATCTCTGAGTTTATAAAATCAGGACATCAGTGAAATGTAACTGAAGAAAGAGGAGCAAACTATGCAGGTAACAAAAACAGTAGAAGAAACAAGAAAACAAATTAAAGCATGGAAAAAAGAAGGAAAGACCGTGGGACTTGTTCCGACAATGGGATTTCTTCATGAGGGACATGCAAGTCTGATTAAAAAATGCAGAGAAGAAAATGATATCGTAGTTGTATCAGATTTTGTAAATCCAACCCAGTTTGGACCGACAGAAGATTTAGAGGCATACCCAAGAGATTTTGAGCGTGACAGTAAACTTTGTGAAAGCCTTGGTGCAGATATGATTTTCTGTCCGGAACCATCGGAAATGTACCATGACCCGCATGCTTTTGTAAGTATCGATACATTATCTGAAACCCTTTGTGGAAAAACCAGACCAATTCATTTTAAAGGTGTTTGCACGGTTGTGTCAAAATTATTTCATATCGTAGCACCGGACAAGGCATATTTCGGACAGAAAGATGCACAGCAGCTGGCAATTATCCGCAAAATGGTAGAAGATTTAAATTTTGACATTGAAATTGTGGGCTGCCCGATTATCCGTGAAGAGGACGGACTTGCAAAATCTTCCAGAAATACTTATTTAAGTAAAGAGGAAAGAAAAGCAGCTCTTTGTTTGTCAAGAGCAGTAAAAGCAGGGCAGGAAATTATTCAGACAGGAATGATGGCAGAAGAACTTCTTGGAAAGATGCGTGCAGTAATTGAAGCAGAACCACTTTCAAAAATTGACTATGTTTCTGTTGTAGATGCACTGACAATGCAGCCGGTAGAAAAAATTGACAAAAATGTACTCGTAGCAATGGCAGTATATATTGGAAAAACCAGATTGATTGACAACTTCAGCTACGAGGTATAATGCATGAAAAATATTTTAAATAAAATCGGAAAAGTCAGTAGTTTTGCATCCAGATATATTGGAATTATTATTATTGCATTTTCCTGCCTTGCATTTTTCTGGCGGGATGGATTTGCATGGATGACAAATTATACATCAGTATTTTTAGGCGTCATTATGTTTGGAATGGGTCTTACGATACGGATGAATGATTTCAAAGTGGTATTTTCCAGACCAAAAGAAGTGATTATTGGTGCGGTAGCGCAGTATACCATTATGCCACTGGCTGCATGGGTGCTTTGCAAAGTGATGCATCTTCCGGCAGATTTGGCATTGGGAGTAATTTTGGTGGGCTGCTGCCCGGGCGGAACAGCAAGCAATGTCATTACCTATATTGCAGGGGGAGATGTGGCACTTTCTGTGGGAATGACGATTGTGTCCACTCTGGCAGCACCGCTTATGACACCATTTCTGGTCTATGTACTGGCAGGAGCATGGGTAGAAGTTTCTTTCTGGGCAATGGTATTGTCCGTGATTAAAGTTATTCTTGTGCCGGTATTGCTTGGAATTTTACTGAGAAGTCTTGCAGGGGAGCATGTAGATAAGGTGTCTGATGTTATGCCGCTTATTTCTGTTATCGCTATTGTAATGATTATTGGAGGAATCGTAGCGGTAAATGCAGAGAAAATCTTAAGCTGTGGAGTGCTTGTACTTGTTGTAGTGGCAATTCATAATTTCTTTGGAATGATGCTTGGACTTCTTGTCGCAAAGATTTTTCATGTGGAATACTCAAGAACGACTGCGATTGCAATTGAAGTGGGAATGCAGAACAGTGGACTTGCGGTGTCACTTGCTGCTGCAAATTTTGCAGGAAATCCACTGGCAACACTTCCGGGAGCAATTTTTAGTGTATGGCATAATATTTCCGGTTCGATTTTTGCAAGTATCAGACGCTCAGGTGCAGAGAGAAGAGAGAAAGCAGTAGGGAGTAGAAAAATAGATTTTGTATAAATTTGGAAAACCTGTAGAATTTTTGTTCTATGGGTTTTTCTTTTTTTGCTGAAGAGTTTTCTTTGATGTGGTACAATAAGACAAGATTAAGAAAAAAGAGAAGGAGAGAGTAGATGAAAAAAGGAAAAGGAATTGCGTTATTGCCAATCGGTGTATTTCTTGTATTATATCTCGGTCTTGGAATTTTATTTGAGTATGTGATGAAAATTCCGATGGGATTTTATAATGTGCCGATTGTAGTTGCATTTCTTGCTGCAATTCTTGTAGCATGTCTGCAAAATCGGGAGTTGAGTTTTGATAAGAAACTGGAAGTTATGGCACAGGGAGTCGGAGATAAAAATATTATCACGATGCTTTTGATTTTTCTGGCAGCAGGTTCTTTTGTCGGTGTTGTCGGAAGAAGCAGTGCGGAGAGTGTGGCATATTTTATGTTGAGTCTGATTCCGGCAAGGTTCTCAGTAGCCGTATTATTTGTAGTTGCCTGTTTTGTATCAGTGGCAATGGGAACTTCGGTTGGAACGATTACTTTGTTGACTCCGATTGCGGCAGCAGTTTCGCAGGCGTCAGGATTTAATCTGGCATTTTGTGTGGCGTCCGTTATGGGAGGAGCAATGTTTGGAGACAATCTTTCATTTATTTCTGATACAACGATTGCCGCCTGTAATGGACAGGGCTGTGAAATGAAAGATAAATTCCGTGAAAATTTCTGGATTGCATTTCCGGCAGCAGTAGCAACACTGATTTTGATTTTGGTTTTATCTTTTCAGACAGAAATTCAGGGGCATGTCAGCCAGTCTTATCATCTGGTTCAGGTATTGCCTTATGTACTGGTATTAATTGGAGGAATTATTGGAATTAATGTATTTGTCGTGCTTTTGACAGGTATTGTTTCCGGGGCATTTATTATGCTGATAGGCGGACATACGACGCCGGTTGATTTACTTACCAACATGGGTTCTGGAGTATCCGGAATGTTTGAAACCTGCATGGTAGCGATTTTAGTGGCTGCAATGTGTGCGTTAATTCGAGAATATGGTGGATTTGATGCTCTGCTTAGCTGGATTCATAAAATTTTCCGAGGAAAAAAAGGCGGTCAGATTGGAATGGGACTTTTGGTTGGAACGATGGATATTGCAACGGCAAATAATACCGTAGCGATTGTCATGGCGAACCCAATCGCAAAAGAGATGGCAGAGGAATATGGAATTACTCCAAGAAAGACAGCTTCGATTCTGGATACGTTTTCCTGTATTTTTCAGGGAGTCATTCCTTACGGTGCGCAGATGCTTGTGGCAATTTCAGCGGTAAATGAACTGGGTGGAGAAATTTCTGCATTTCAGATTATGCCGAAATTGTTTTATCCGATGTTACTTCTGCTTAGTTCTATTTTTGCAATTATGAGAAGTAAAAAAGTGTGAAGTAAAATGTGAAACCGCATAGATTTCTAAGTGTACGCTGACTGGAATGTTTTATTTTTCAAAATTTTCTCAAAAAATACTTGACCTTCCACCTTATGGAAGTCGTATAAACAAGGTACAGACAAAGAAACAACGCAGACAGATTTTCAAAAAATGTCGGAAGAGAAGGGACGGAATAAAAATGAAAATCAAACAGGTGGAAGAACTGGTAGGGATTACAAAAAAGAATATTCGTTTTTATGAATCACAGGGACTTCTTGATGTGGAACGTGCAGAAAACGGATATCGGGAATATCATAAAGAAGATATTGCCAGACTTCAGGAAATTAAGTTATTTCGGAAAATGGATCTCTCTATTGAAGAAATGAAAGCTCTTTTTGAAAAGAAGAAAAGCCTGCAGATTTGCCTTGAACAGCATTTAAAAGAACTGGAATATCGCAAAGAAGGACTTACGAAAATGCAGGATATCTGTGAACGCCTCATCTCGGAACATCAATCTTTGGAAACTCTAAATGCGGAAGAATGTCTGGAAGAAATTGAACAGATGGAGAAAGAGGGTGCAAAGTTTATGAACGTAAACAAAATGGATGTTCATAAGAAAAAAAGAAAAGGTGCAATCATTGGGGCAGTGGTTATGACTGTACTTATGGCACTTACCATTGGATTTATGCTGTGGGGAAATTCGCAGGACCCAATACCACTTGGGCTTTTGGTATTTTTAATTGCAATACCTGTGGCATTGATAATTGGACTTTGGATTGCACTTGCAGGCAGAATGAAAGAGATTGAAGGAGGAGAAGAAGATGAAGCTGCTAAGTATTGAGTATGTGCCGGGAAAAGAAATTGAGGCACTGGGAATGGTAAAAGGAACGGTTGTTCAGACAAAAAACATTGGACGTGATTTTATGGCAGGAATGAAAACTCTTGTCGGTGGAGAAATCGTAGGTTATACGGAAATGCTCAACGAAGCAAGACAGATTGCAATGAAGCGTATGGTGGATGAAGCAAAAGAGATGGATGCCGATGCGGTTATCGGTGTGAAATATGGTTCTTCACAGGTTATGGCTGGAGCAGCAGAAGTGATTGCTTATGGAACGGCTGTGAAATATAAATAAATAGTGCAATTAAAATAATAAATTGATTGACACCATATACGATACCACCTATGATGATGCTGTGTTTTTTAAGTAAAAAGAAATCCCTGAAGAGAAAGAATAGCATTTCTCTTTAGGGATTTTTTGAAAATTTAATACCATCTCGTCATTGGCAAATCATTATTCACATCATTGGTAAATAAAATCTGGCTCAAATCAATAATGCCATTTTGGAAAGTAGCAGCGCAGGCGCATAAATACAATTCCCACATACGGGCAAATTTTTCATCGAACATTTCTACAACTTCTGCTCTATGAGCCTGGAAGTTTTTATTCCATTCAAGAAGCGTCTTATTATAGTGTCTGCGGAGACTTTCTACATCAATTGTATAAAAACGCATGTCACCGGCAATCTGAATAATTTCACGAAGACTTGGAATAACTCCGCCCGGGAAAATGTATTTTTTGATCCATGCATCTCCAGGATGTTCCTGCAGGGCACTGATATAGTGGAGAAGGAATAATCCGCCCGGTTTTAAAACACTTTTTACACAGGACATAAATTCTTCATAGTTGCCACGTCCAACGTGTTCCAGCATACCGACGCTGACAATTCGGTCAAATTTTCTTTTAGATTTTGGAAGATCACGATAGTCAAGTAAATGAACTTCCAGCAGATTTTCTAAATGTTCTTCATGGATTCGTTCCTCAAATTTTTTCTTTTGTTCCTGGCTCAATGTGATTCCCACACCGTGAACATGGTATTTTTTGGCGGCTTCAATTAATAAGAAGCCCCATCCACATCCAATATCACAGAGCGTCATTCCTTCTTTTAAATATAATTTCTCCAAAATTCGGTCAACTTTGTTGCACTGCGCATCGTATAAAGTATCTGTATCTTTGGAAAAATATCCGCAGGAATAACTTAAAGTATCATCAAGCCATAATTTATAAAAATCATTTCCGATATCGTAGTGGGAAGAAACTTCTTCTTTTTGTGTTTTTTTAGAAAGAGAAGGAAAAATAAGGCGTTTTAATTTTTTAGAGTCAGTTGAAAATTTTCCAAGCTGACCTAAGAACATGTTTAGGGCATTATATAAATCACCCTCGATTTCAATATCACCGTTCATATACGCTTCGCCTAGGGCAATAGAAGTGCTGGTAAGCAAATCAGACATGCTTGGCACTTTGTGAAAGAAAACAGAAAATGTAGGCTCTCCTTTTCCAATTTGATAGGTGTGATCTTGTGTTTTGATTGTAAAAGGTACAGAGTCAAATTTTTCCATGAAGTTAATAAATTGTTGTTCAAACATTCTAAAAAGTCTCCTATCTATGTTTTGCTGTTTTATAAATGATAAGGGAATATCGTATGGTATATGTCGCAGGCAGCATATAGGATATGAGGTTCCTTTATTTTTTATGTATTCTACCACTGGTAATACCAAAAAGTCAAATGGTAATGTCAAAAAAAGAGTAAAAAAATCCGTGTGTCTCCTAAAAAAGAGGCACACGGATTTTGATATGGTGTAAAAAGCTTAATGCATTGCAGAGCGTTTTAATAATGAAATTTCTGATGTTTTGTGATAAAGAATCGGTCTTGCACAGGTACGGTTAAAGAAATCAATTAAAGGTCCCATACCAAATGCAGTGACAAGCGTTCCAATGCCGACAGTTGCGCCCATAAAGAATCCGAGAGTTGTGACAATAAGGTCCGTTCCAATTCGGCATACACGAAATGGCAGTTTTGTCTTTTTTGTAATCATGAGTGCACAGGCATCGTAAGTGGAGACACCCATATCAGCCGTAAAATAAAGGGCCGAAGCAAAACACACTAAAACAACTGCAATAGCGAGTAATAAAATACGGACTGGCAGAGTTCTCTGTGGCAGATATAAATCAAAAAGCTGCATACCTTTTTCTACGATATATCCGGCAAAAAACAGATTTAATAAAGTTCCGAGTCCAATATAATGTTTATCTAAGACAAAAACACCGAGTAAAAGAACGGCATTTAGAATTATATAAGCGACACTGTATTTTATGTGGGAAACATTCCAGATTCCAATTGCAAAACAGGAAAATGGGTCAGTTCCAAACAGGGACGCTTTAAAGATAGAAACACTAATGCTGGTAAGAAAAATTCCAACAAAAGTCATAATGATTCGTTTTATAGTAGATGAATTCATTGATTTTCCCCCAATAAAAAATACTTTTAATATCAGTTTCATTATAATGAGTAGTAGCAAAAAATCTATGGATATGTGTGAGGGAGATAGTGAAAAATGTGAGGGAAAATCAAAAGAAAAGATTGCATTCAATTTACGAAATGCAATCTTTTCTTTGTACATTCCAATATGGGACTATTTTAAAGTATAAATTATTACAAATTTAAATTTACATTCCAAAATGTAACACCTATATTGTAATCGAAAAAGATAAAAAAAGGAAGACTTTAATTTTGGTATTTTATTAAACCATTAAAATTGTATTAATTATAAAAATGATTGATTTTTTGTAAACATAGTGTTACTATGAGAAAAAAGAAGAGTCCTTTCGGAAAAAAGAAAAGAGGAAAACAACTATGACCGAATTAAACCTAGAATTTGAAGTTGAAAATCCAGAACTTCCATTGGAGGTGGACCGTACAGGTTTGAGTTTTTTCAAAGCTTCTGTCAAAAATTATTCATCCGAGTGGTTTGAGGAGCTTTATACGAAAAAGAAATCTGTAATCAAAACCTACAGTTGGTCGTTTTTTTTACCAGAAGCCAGATTTGGAACTGAAACAATCCGAATAAGGGGAAATAAATTTTTTATATCGTTTTCGGATGCGAATATGGCGGAGCTGTTAAAGTTTTATAATGCGTTTAGTTTGATGAAGAATAAATCACACCCGATGAATAAAAATTCTATGAAATTAGTAGCAATAAAAGCGCAAAATCTTCAAGAAATTAAAGATACTGAAATTATTATAAAAATGCAGAGTTCTTTGATTGTGAGAAAACACAATTCAGAGGATAACACAGATATTTATTATACTTGTGAAGATGCAGAGTTTCCTTCTATGGTGAAGGAAAATTTAAGAGTGTTTTTAGAAAAGCTGAATATTAATATGGATATCAGCAATTTTTCTATTACTCCGTTAAAAGGGAAGAAGGTGGTTTCAAAAGTGATGTCACGTTATACGGATCAAAGCATAGGAATTTATAAGTTAACTGGAAATCCGGAACTGTTAAATTTATTATATGCAGCAGGACTGGGAAGCAGACGAAGTGAGGCACATGGAAAATTTTCTGTTTTATTCTAAATTTTCTTAATTCAGAAAGGGGATGGTTTGGTGGAACGCTATGTAATTACAATGGGCGATTTTTTGAAGAACGCTGGAATTGTAGGGATGGAGTACCTGTTGGAAACAGCAGGTGCTCGAAGAGATGTGGATTATGGAATCACAGAAGATGCACAGGGATTATGGCTTAATCGTAAATTCGCAGAAGATGCAAAGTGGACGGATATGGCTTTTAAGGCATTTGTTGAATATTTTGGTTCGTCTACGGTGTATCAGGGAGTAATGGACAGAATAGGACGATGCTTGGACAAAATTACTGAGGGAGAATGGAGTCCAGAAAAAGCAGAGAAAGAAGATTTAAAATTTATCAATGATAAACTGCTTTCGAATAGTTATCAGGCTGGGTTTGAAAACATCAAAGATAAGATTAAAGCACCAGATGTTTATTTAAAATTAAAGAAAGAAAAGTTGAGTGATAAACTGCCAGTAGAAGAACTTCAGAAGCGTTTGAGTGAATTACAGGAATTTTTGAAACAGCCAAAATGCGAGGAAACTTTTATTATGAAAAGTGTGGTGTATACTTACATTAATCGCTTTTGGGATGGAAAATGTTTTTTACTGCGGGCAAATGCAAAAAAAGATATGTGGGAACTATTTGAAAAAGATTTTTCAGAACCATTTCGGAGTTATTTGAAAGCAGACCATAAAAAAGCAAAAGATTTATGCATAGATTGTGGTGAGCCAATAAATGCAAAAGAAAAGGTTTCTATTGCATTTATGAATGAAATGGGAGATGATTTTACAAGAAAACGTTCTGCTTTTTGGAACTGTAAAGTGGATGCATTTCTTTGTCCTGCTTGTGCTTTTGTTTATGCATTAAGTCCATTAGGATTCTGCTTGTTTGCAGATAAATTTGTGTTTGTAAATATAAATAACAATATCAATGTCTTGATAGCTGCAAACTCAAAATCAGGAAAATCCAGTGTGGATGGTGAAAAAAAGGAAAATGAAAGATATTCTGCGTGGTTTGCAAGGTCTATTAATATTTTACTGAAAGAAAAACTACAGGAATTTTCTAATGTACAAGTAATTTTACGAGGAACAAAGGATGAAGATAAGTATATTCTAAGTATTATAAATAAACGTATGCTGAAAACGATAGGTAAACCAAGTGTAGCGACGGTATTACAACGGTTTGCAGATTCTTCAAAAGTAAAAGTGGGAAATGAAATTCCAAACTTATATGAAAGTGTGATTAAAAATTTGCTTCAACAGCGTAATCAATATCAGTTATTAAATCGTGTATTAAGGGAGTGTATTGAGGATGAATTTTTTAAATTTTATGCTAGTTGTATTTATGAAATTCAATTATGGTATGAAATTGTAGATAAAGCTGAGAAAAGAAAGGAGATTATTATGGATTGTGGAATTATGAAAAAAAACGGATCAGATTTAAGAAAAGTAATTATGCAGGCTAAGGGAACCAGTTCTGGAGATTGCTTAAGAGGGGTTGAATATCAATTATTAAATGCGTTGTATGTAAAAAATGTGGACAGATTTATGGATGTTGTATTTAGATTGTACAGTTCTTATGGTTCAAGAAAGAATGAAAATGGACCAGAGCTTTTAATACCGACAGGTATAATAGAAATGTTGGAAGATAAAGAAAAGTTTACTACTTATGGATATGCATTTGTAGCTGGATTGATAGGCTGTTACGAAGGGAAAAAGGAGAATAATTAAATGAAGAGAGATGGATTTACAATTACAATGATTTTTTTAGCAGAAAGTGCAAACTATGGAGAAGGAATTAATAATGTTTCTTCTTTGAAGAAAATGACAAGAGGGAATGATTGGCAATATTCTTATATTTCCAGACAAGCAATGCGTTACAATATTGTACAGCAGGCAAATTGGGATAATACACCGGTTCAGGCTCAAAAGAAAGTAGTTCAATTTGCACCATCTGCTACAATTAAAGATTATCCGGAGATTGACATGTTTGGTTATATGAAAACAACATCAAAAGGTGATGAAAAAGAGAAAGGTGGAGCAACGACTAGAAGTGCAGTTGTAAGACTGAGTAATGCGATTGCGTTAGAACCATTTCAGGGAAATCTGGAATTTCTTACAAATGCTGGTCTTGCTGTAAGGCAAAAACTAGAAAATGGAATCGCACAGAGTGAAATTCATCGTTCCTATTATGCGTATACTGTGTCAATTGATTTGGACAGAGTGGGAGTAGATGGAGAGATTGATATTCCAAGTCAGGAAAAAGCAGAACGTGTAAAAGTATTGTTAGATTCTTTGCATTATTTATATAGAGATATTAGAGGCAGAAGAGAAAATTTGAGTCCATTATTTATTATTGGCGGAAGATATCAAAGAAAGAATCCATTCTTTGAGAACAGAATTAAATTAGAGGGTAATAAAATTAATGTGGAAACACTATTAGAACTGATTGAAGACAATGAGATAGAAGAAAACACAGTTGTTGGAATTACATCTGGAATTTTTGATAATGAAACTGAAATCAAAGCAGAGTTAAAAGCGAAATCTGTGGGAACTGTATTTAAACATTTAAAGAAAGAAGTGGATAGTTACTATGGAGAGAGCAATTAGATTACAGTGTTTTCAAAATCTTGTGAATTATAGAAAACCAAGTAGTTTTATCATAAAAGAGACATTTCCATTACCTCCGTATTCGACTGTTCTTGGAATGATTCATGCTGCATGTGGTTATACAGAATTTCATCCGATGAAACTTTGTATTCAAGGAACAAACAGCGGAATGATTTCAGAACTTTATACGAGATATACCTTTTCAGCAGGAACAAAATTTAAAGAAGGCAGACATAATATCTGCATTGAAGATAACGGAACAAAATATGGAGCGTTTAAGGGAATTGCAAATGTGGAACTCATTTGTGAGAATCATTTGGTGATTCATATTGTTCCAAATGAAGAAGATTTTATGACAGTCTATCATGCATTAAAAAATCCACCTCAATATTTGTCATTGGGTCGTTATGAAGATTTACTGGATATTGAACGAGTTGATATTGTAGAAATTCATCGAGAGGACGAAGTAGATTTAAAACGGGATATGTATATACCGGTAGAATGGGAATGGAAAAACAGTGAGGATAAAATTGAACTTCCAAATAAACAAATGACCGTATATAGCTTGACCCGTGAATATGAAATTACAAAACAGGGACTTCGACGCTGGAAAAAAGAAGGGGGAAGAGTGAAAGCATATTATTGTCCAAAAGGGACTACGTTAGAAACAGGCGCATATACGGACAATTATGCAGAAATTAGAGAAGCAGAAAATGAAAAAGATGGAAATAAAAAAAGTAAAGATGCAGAACATGAAAAAGATGCAGCAATAGTTTTATATTAATCATTTAAGGAACAGTATTATAAAAAAATAATGCTGTTCCAGAAAAGAGTGGAACTATGGAATATTATGCAAAAACAAAGAAAAGGCAGTTATCTCAAGGAGAAAAAGACAAGTTAAAAGAAGATTTAGAGAAGATTAAGGAAAAACTTCAAGAAGAACTTGATGAGACAGAGATAAATATTATAAATCATACAATAGACGATTTAGGTAAAGATTTAGAAGAAAAACAAAAAACTTTAAAAGAGCATGAAGAAGAAATTGTCAGATGTGCGGAAGCATTTTTTAAGCAGTATGGAGCATATTTTTCAGACAGAGAAAAATTGTTGATTTTAGAAGCCTGTAAAAGACACGATTGGGGAAAAGCGAATCTTCTATTTCAAGCACTGATGTTCAATCCGGAAGTGGATGAAGAAACAAAGTTAGACAGCAGAAAGCTAGAGCAGATTCCGCATGGATTTTTAAGTGCAGTTACGCTTTCAAAAAGCGAGTTTTTAAAATTATCAGAAGAGTTTTCAGAAGAAGATTTTAGTCCATTTATTACAGCCATTTATTATCATCACGATAGGGAAGATGATTACGATGGAGAAAAAATCAGAGAATATGGAAGAAAATATTATATGCAGCAGGTAAGCGAATATTTAAATAAAGATATTAGCAAATTGTACTGTAGCAATATCTATAAACTCTTATTTCGGAACAACCTTTACAGCAGTAAAATAGTGGAATACCAGTACGAAAATTGGTCAGAAATCTGGAATAAATATCTGCTTATAAAAGGTATGCTGAATAAATTTGATTATACCGTAAGTGCAGGTTATGAAGAAGCAGAAACTGCGGTAGATTTACATGAAAAGAAATTAAAGTCAAATATTTTAAATCAATATAAATTAGAATCTCAGAAAATGGAAGAAGGAAATGCAGACGAATCCACAAACATTTTAAAGCAATATAGCTTGAAACCAGCACAGAGTTTTATGATAAACAATAAAGATAAGAATCTGGTTGTGGTAGCCCCTACTGGTTCCGGAAAAACAGAGGCAGCCTTACTTTGGCTAAACGGAGAAAAAGGATTTTATACTCTTCCGTTAAAGGTTTCATCGAATGCGATTTATAATCGAGTAAGAGAAAAATACTCTTATGAAGATGTAGCATTGCTTCATTCAGACAGTATGGCGAAATATTTAAAAGAATACAAACAGGAAGAAGCCGGAATTTGCGAAAAATATGACCGTGCGAAAATGCTGTCACAGCCGTTGACTGTATGCACGGCAGACCAGTTATTTAAATTTGTTTATCGGGCACTTGGAACGGAAATATTTGCGGCAACATTAAAATATTCAAAACTAATTATAGATGAAATACAGGCGTATGAACCACGAGTTATTGCGACGATTGTCTATGGATTATCAATAATTCAAAAAATGGGTGGAAAATTTGCCATTATCACAGCTACATTTTCACCAGTTCTTCAGCATTTCATGAAAGAATGTGGGCTAGAATACTCTTTTGAAGATTTTACATCAGATGTAGAGGAGAAAGAAATTAACTCCAGACACAGAGTAAAAATTCATGATTCTAAAATTGATAAGAGTGTGTATAATGAAATCTTGGAACAGGGAAAACATAAAAAAGTATTAGTCATTTGCAATACTGTTTTAGAAGCACAACGACATTATAAGGAATTAAAAAGTGAAAATGTATGGCTTCTTCATTCAAGATATTTAAGACGAGACAGAGCACTGCTGGAAAAAAATATTATGGAGTTTTCAGAATCGGATAAAACAGGTGTCTGGATTACAACGCAAATAGTAGAAGCAAGTCTGGATATAGATTTTGATGTTTTATACACAGAAATGTCTACAGCAGATAGTCTCTTACAGCGAATGGGAAGATGTAATCGAAAAGGAAGATATTGTCCATCAGAAGCAAATATTCATGTATATGCTAGTGAAAATGGGGTTGGAAAAAACAGTGTATACGAAAAGGATTTATATGAGCGGGCGTTAGAACTTTTGAAAGACTATGAGGGAAAACTGTTTACTGAAAAGATGAAAACAGATTATATGAATGCAGTGTATGATATTGAAAAAATTGAAGGAACACAATATTTTCAAGAAATAAAAGAATATTTAAAACTTTTTAAAAATATTCATCCTACGGAATATCTGGCAAAAGAAGCAGAAGTAAGAAATATTAACAGTATTACGATTGTTCCTGAACGAATTTATCAAGAAAAAAAAGAAGTATTTGATGTAGGAATAGAATTTTTGAGTAAACCAAACATTGGAAGAGAAACGAGAAGTCTAATAAAATCAAAACTCCAGGATTTAACACTCAGTCTGCCAATTTATCAAAAATTCCCTGAAAAAGTTGATAAAAAAACAATTGGTAATGGAAGAAAACGAAAAGTTATGGATATCCATAGGGCAACATACAAATATGAGTTTGAGTTTGAAACAGGAAAAGGCATGGGGCTTATTATGCAAGAAGAATTGGAAACAGATGGAGAATTCATATAGAAAGAAAATTGTCGACCTGTGATAAGGTAAAAAAGGCGTGGAGTCGACAATTGACGCTTTGCAGGAAAAATGCAGAGTTTAGGAAAGAAAGAGAAGATTTTATTGAAAAAACAGAAGATAATGACAGGGTCGACAAAAGATGGTAGAATAGTAGTGGAATTATAAAAGGCTACATTGGACGGGAATAATAGAAACATATTGGAATGTAAAATCGGTAAAATCGGTACTAACGGTTGGTCAGGTGATGAATAATAGAAACATATTGGAATGTAAATCTCAGTGCTGTATTAGAATGTGCTACGGAAGAATTAGAAATAATAGAAACATATTGGAATGTAAATTATTCTTCAAGAAATGCTTTCATTGGATGAATTCTCGAAATAATAGAAACATATTGGAATGTAAATGAGGTCTGAAATGTCATATTACAGACCTTTTTGACTCGAAATAATAGAAACATATTGGAATGTAAATGCACTTTCCATTTTCGGTCCTTTTTTGTCGCATACAGAAATAATAGAAACATATTGGAATGTAAATAATGTAAAAATTAAAAATGAATTTTTGAATGTACATGAAATAATAGAAACATATTGAAATGTAAATAACAAATAGCTTTTCCTTACAATCTATGTTATCATATGAACTATAGAAAAAATATCAGAATTATATGAGAACGAAAGGAATACAAACAATGAAAATCGCAGTAACTTATGATAATGGAGAAGTATTTCAGCATTTTGGCAAAACAGAAAACTTTAAAGTATACGAAGTAGAAGACAACAAAATCATTTCCAGTGAAGTAATCAGTTCTAACGGAAGTGGTCATGGTGCCTTAGCGGGTGTATTAGCTGACCAGGGTGTAGATGTTTTAATCTGCGGAGGTCTTGGCGGTGGAGCGCAGACCGCTCTTGCTGAAGCAGGAATTGAAGTGTGTGCAGGTGCAGCAGGTGACACAGATAAAGCAGTTCAGGATTATTTAGATGGAACTCTGGAAGATGCCGGTGTAACTTGTGACCATCATCATGAAGAAGGTCACAGCTGTGGAGACCATGAAGAAGGTCATAGCTGTGGTGGAGATTGCGGTGGCGGATGCCATGGATGTGGAACTCCACAGATTATTTTAGAGGGAAAAAATGCAGGAAAAACAGTAAGAGTACATTACACAGGTACTTTTAATGATGGAACAAAATTTGATTCTTCTTATGACCGTGGTGAACCGCTTGAATTTATCAGCGGAGCTGGAATGATGATTAAAGGATTTGATAAAGCGGTTGTAGATATGGAAGTTGGCGATGTCGTAGACATTCATTTAATGCCGGAAGAGGCTTATGGAATGGCAAACCCGGATGCAGTTTTCAGTGTTCAGATCAGTGAACTTCCAGGTTCTGAAGAATTAGAAGCAGGTCAGCAGGTTTATCTTCAGAACGCAATGGGACAGCCATTCCCGGTTAAAGTTGTTTCAAAAGAAAATGGTGTGATTACTTTTGATGCGAACCATGAAATGGCGGGAAAAGAATTAAACTTTAAGATTGAATTAGTAGAAATCTGCTAAGAAAAAATCAGTGAATTAATTTACAGTCTCTTACAGAGAGCTTGTAAAAATAAAGCAGAGCAGTTCAGAATGAATTTTCTGAACTGCTCTTGCTTTGTATGAAAAATAAAAAATCAGTTAAAAGAAGCAGGGTTTGGGTATTTATCTTCTGAAATGCAGTAGCCATTCTGGTATTTTACAGTTAAATAAAGAGTCTTTTCTTTGCCTTTAATTTTCACATAGCAGATTTTATCATTATCAAATTTATCGGTGATTTCGATTTTTTGATTTTCGTAATAAACCCAGACACTTCCATCTTCTTCGTATTCTACTTCAGGCATATTAATCTGTTCCATGATTTCATCTTCTGTAAGCGGGCGTTCTGTTCCGTCGGCATCAAATGCGACTCCGCCACCGCCCTGCTCTACTGTATTTCCATTTTCATCAGAATAATTCAAGTTATAAGAGCCATCTTCTTTTACATCGAGTGTGGCATCAGTCTGGTCTCCGTGAATCCAGAGCTGAATGGTACGCTGGATTCCGCCAACATTTGCTGCGTATACAGTTCCGGTGCCTCCGACTAAAATGAATGCGGTAAGGATTGCAGCAGCGACTTGAAATTTGTGTTTCTTGTGCATTTTTACCATTTGTGTTACCTCCAGAGAAATTGGTTCTAAGGGATGCAATCCAGAAAAAGCCTGTTTATATTTTTCTTTATTCGTCATAATTCCATTCCCCCTTTAATGATTCTTTGAGCAGTGCTCTTGCGCGTGATAAACGAACTTTTACGTTGCTTTGTGATAACTTTAAAATTTCTGCGATTTCCTTAACGGAATAATCCTCATAATAAAATAAATGAATGACGATTCGGTATTTTTTTGGAAGCTTCATGACTTCCTCGAAAAGATTTTCTGATTCAGGTGTTTCAAAAGTTAAAGTTTCCATGTATTCTTCCAAAGAAACTTTATGCTGATGCCAGAAAGTAAGAGTCATATTTTTCGATTTATTAATTGCAACACGAATCAGCCATGCTCGCAGATGTTGTTCGTCTTCAAATTCTTTTTTGCTTGTATAATATTGAATGAACGTATCTTGAACGACATCCTGCGCATCGGATGGATTTTTGCAGATGTTAAATGCAATTGCATAAAGATTATTCTGATAACGTTCAATCAATTCCTGAACGGATTGTCTCATGAGTTTTTTACTCCTATTATATTTTGAAAGGTCCTTTCATTTATAACACAAATGAGAAAGGAAAAAGGTTACAAAATAAAAAAATAATAGAATAAAAGGGATATTTTCTTTTCATAAACGTCTAATCTATGTAAGAAAACATTGCATTCAAAATTTGTATCAAACAGCCGGCGAGAAAAGGGTGGTGATATTTTGACGAAAGAAAATTTAGGAGAGTTGATTTTAAATTCAGAAAATCAATTATATGCTACTGCAAAAATCATTCTTGGAAATGATGAGGATTGTGCAGATGCAATTTCAGAAACCATTGTGAAGGCATTTGAAAAGAGGGAAACGCTGAAAAAAGAAAACTATGCGAAAACCTGGCTGATTCGGATTTTAATTAATGAGTGTTATAGTCTGCTTCGCAGGCAGAAAAAATATGTATCGATGGAAACAACAGAGATACCGGAGCGAAAACAGCCGGAAAAAACAGATTACAGTGAATTGTATCAGGCGGTTTCTGAACTAAAGGATGAGTTAAAACTTCCGGTTATTTTATATTATGCGGAAGATTTTAGTATCAGAGAAATTGCAGAGATTTTAGAAATAACAGAAGGTGCAGTGCAAAAGCGTCTGGCAAGAGCCCGTGGAAAGTTAAAAAAAGCATTTGAACATAAGGAGGTGTTCGTATGAAATTAGAAGATATCAAGAAAGAAATGCCAAAAACTCCGGAAATGATTCATAATCGGATTCAGGATGAAATAAAAAGACAGATGGAAAATGAGCAGATTGCAGTATTTCCAACCCCAAATGCTAAGAAAACAAAATGGAGCAGAGCCCATGTAGCAGCAGTAGCTGCAGTTTGTATTTTAGGCGTATCGACAAGCGTCTATGCCGGTTCAAAATGGTATGCGATGCATTTGGAAAAACAGGGAACTTATCAGGTGGCAACAAAGATTTCAGCCAATGAACAGAGCAAGATGACCGCAATTCCGGATGAGATTCCAGACGTAAAAATTCAGGCAGGCTACCTTCCGGATGGGATGGAAGAGGTAGAAGAAGGAAAATTTTCTAATTTGGAAACACCGTATCAGGGTGGGTTTTCAATGAGCCTGATGCTGTTGGATAAACAGGATTTTGAAAGCGTATTAACGGACAATCATGTGGTAGAAAGTGAAGAAAGGAATTTTGGGAAATACGAGGGTGTTTATCTTCGGTATCAGGATTTGGAGCAGAGTGGTTCGTATAACCAGAGGATTTATCTGATGTGTCCGGATGAATACCGGATGGCAGTCATTTATGTGGGAGATGATATGTCAAAGGAGGAAGCGGTAAAATTTGCTGAAAATATTTCTCTTGTTAAAACAGATAAGATGGTTGCGACAAAAGATATGTACAGCTGGAGTGATTTTGTATCAACGGAGCCGGAAACAGAAACCAGAGAAATGGTAACGAGTGTGTCATCGGATGAATTGAAACTCTGGAAAACAGGAGAAGAATTTAAGATTTCCCCAGACGTTTCTGCAGAAGATGAAAATGGCAATTCAATCGAATCGGCAGATGTATCGGTAAAAGTGGATTCGGTTCAGATTTCAGATGATTTAAGTTTATTAGATGAAAATAAGATTCCGGAAGAATGGAAAAAGGCAGTTGGCGAGGATGGAAAATTAGTAGAAAATCAGCTTTCTTATATAAAGACCGGAGATGGTGTGGAAGCACTGGATGAAGTTGTGAAAACCGAAAATGTGAAACAAAAGCTGGTATTTGTGACGGCAACTTATAAGAATAATTCAGAAGTTACATTGAATCATATATTATATCTCGGAAATCTGATGTTGCTGAAATCAAAAGGTGACACTTATCAATTGTATATCGAAAATGAGCAATCGGGAGATAATTATGATTGTATTCATTCGAGCAGTGTAGCGAAAGCATTTGAAATGGATTATTACAGTGTACAGGAAGCTTATGGAAATGGTGGAAACTATATTTCGTCCTTAAAATCAGGAGAGTGTGTTCAGATAGAAATGGCATGGATTGTGGATGAAAATCAACTTTCGAACATGTACCTTAATTTATCCGGAAATGGAAGCAGCAGCGAGTTTGTGGATAGTACACTGGAAACAGGCATTGTAGATATTCGTCAGTGATGAGTTAAGAGGGGTGTGAACAAAGCTATTTTTCACGCCCCTCTTGGTATTTTTTATAATCACTCGTTAGCAAGTTCTCGATCGTTTCCGATAAAGAAAAGTGCAATTGTATCCGGTCCTACATGGCTTCCTGTACAGAAATCATAAGAGGTGTTGATAAAATCATGGACTTTGATTCGTTCTTGTATTTTGTCCATCACATACAGAGATTCTTCATAAGCATCCGCGTGAGCGATACCGATAATCTGTTTTTCAGGCTCTACGATATTATTGCAAACCAGATCAACCAGTGTATTTAAAGCGGCTTTACGACCACGCACCTTTTTATAAGTGACAATATAGCCATCTTTATCTCCCTTTAAAATCGGTTTAATCTTAAGCATATTTCCAATTGTTGCTACGCTTCCCTTGATGCGTCCGGTGCGGGAGAGATATTTCAGATCGCCAACTGTGAAGACACCGTTCATCTTTCCTACGCAAGTCTCCAAAAAATCGGCAACTTCGTCAATCTCCATTCCTTTTTCTCTCATGATGCTGGCGTAGATTGCAAGGATTCCCTGAGCAAGAGAGGCATTGAGAGAGTCAATTAAGCGTATTTTGCAGCCGTTTGTATGTTTACTTAATACTTCTTCTGCAGCTAAGCGTGCAGAGTTAAAGTTTCCACTGATATTTTTGCTTAAAGAAAAATATAAAACATCTTGGTCTTCTTCAAATGCCTTTTGGAATTGCTCCTCAAATGTTGCGGTGCTGATCAGCCCTGTTTTAATTTCACAGCCTTTGCGCATGGCATTATAATATTCGGTACCCTTTTGGCGTTCTTCTTCTAAAGAAAGGTCTGGATTGTAGCAGGTGACTTCCTTTCCGTCAACTAGATTAATAAAAGAGATGACATTGATGTTATATTGTTTTGCTATTACAGCCGGAAGATTGGCAGCAGAGTCTACAAAAATCTGAAACATAGTATATCTATCCTTCCTGTTTGAATATGATTATCTTTCGACTATTATATCACAGATAAGTATAATTGGTAGACAGTTGTTCGGCTTTTGGCGAATAAAATTCCAAGTTCTGAGTAACTTATACCCCTGTATGGCTTGTTAGAGAACAAGAGATTTGATAAAATAAAAATATTATTGGAGTGATGCGAAAGGGGAACCGCTGATGAATGTAAATATTGTTCTTTATGATGAGTTTGAAACGTTAGACGCCTTAGGAATTGCTAATATTTTTGGAATGGCACCGGAACATTTTTATATTAATTATTTGTCGGTAAACGGAGGACTGGTTAGCAGTAAACAAGGTGTGAAGGTTTGGACGGAACTATTGATTCCGGAAGAAGTGGAAGATATATTGGTACTTCCGGGAGGACGTACCGCAACGAAGCTGCTTTGTCTTGAACCGAAAAAATTGGAAATTATAAAAGCGGCAGCACAGGAGGCAGATATCTGTATGATGATTGCAAATGCTTCTTCTATATTAGCACAGACCGGGCTTTTGTATCATAGACAGATTGCAGATTATCCGGGAGATCAGAACTGGAAACGAATGTTTACTGCTGAAATTAGACGAGCAGAGGGTGTGAACTGGATATCCGATGGAAAATTTTATTCCTGCAGTTCAACGATGGCTGGATTTGATATGGCATTAGGTGTGATTAGCGATATGGTAGACATCGAATTGGCAGTTCGTATTGCAGAAATGTTGGGATATGAATGGAATCAGGAGATAATTTTCTAAAAAAAGCAATTAAAAAAAGTTTAAATGAGTAAAAGGTGGAAAGTATACCAGAAAGTATTTGAGGAGGTTAAGATAGGAAATATTTGTCGGAGATAGCAGTGCAATAGAAAAAAACAAAATAAAAAGTCGGTCAGTCTCATGGATAATCAAAAAGTTAGAAAACACTGTTCTCATTGATATTTAGCTTTTGATGGGATAAGATAATAAATAGAAATTAGTATTTTAAATTATTCCGGAGGGGAAAATATGCTTACAATTATATATGGAGACGAACCCAGAAGTATTTATAATACAAATGTTTATTTTAAAAACACTTATGAATCAGAGTGGCTTGAATCAGAACTTGCTAAAAAGATGATTCAAGATGTAGATGATTCTGAAGTATTGAGTGGAGAATGTATTAAAAGTCCAGTTCTTGGTCAAATACCTCCAGAGCGGTTATCAGGTGGAGTGAAAACGTTACTATTAATGCTAAATGAACCTGATAGAATTTTTAATGCATCTACTTGTGGTGATAATTGTGCAAAATGGATTTTAGAAATAGCGAAACAGAAGGATTTAACAATTAATCTCAGGCACATGATGAACTTTGGAAAAGACACTGATTTTGAAATAAAAATAAAAAATGGTGGAGAAGTTGTTCATTCTATGAAAGAGCTGATTCCTATAGCAAGTAAATACCTAAATCAAATGGTACAGGAGTAGTAGTATGAGAGGTGCGCATAGAATTATTGTTGAATCAAGAAAAGTAAAATATGATTTTGTTGTAAAAAGAAATATCACCATTCTTACAGGAAATAGTGGTTCTGGAAAAACAGTATTGATTGACTTGATTCGAGATTATAGAAGATATGGAGCAGACAGTGGCGTCTTTGTTTCCTGTGATTGTGAATGCAGGACAATAGATAATGAAGACTGGAAACGACAAATTGAAGAGATATCAAGCAGTATTATATTTATTGATGAGGGAAATCGTTTTTTATTTTCAAAAGAATTTGCAGGTGTCGTACAAAAATCGGATAACTATTTTGTGATTGCGACACGTGAAAAACTGCCAATGCTTCCATACAGTGTAAATGAAATTTATGGATTTCGAAAATCAGGGAAATTTCATGAAGCAAAACAGAAGTACAATGAAATTTATCATATCTATGGAGAATTGACAGAAGAAGGAAATGTCGACCCTGAATATGTTATTACCGAGGATTCTAATTCAGGATATGATTTTTTTTCAGAATTGTCGAAAGTTAAAGCAATACCATGTGTTTCTGCGAAAGGTAAATCTAATATTATTAGGACTTTACAGGCAAATCAAAATGACAGTAAAATAAAATTGGTAATTGTAGATGGTGCAGCATTTGGTTCTGAAATGAAAGAGGTTATGGAATATGTAAATGTATTTGAAAATGTTGTCTTATATGCACCAGAATCTTTTGAATGGCTTTTGCTTGCGTCAAATGTAATTTCAGATAAGGAAATAACAGATATTCTCAAAAAACCAGAAAATTATATTGAAAGTAAAGAGTATGTCAGCTGGGAAAGGTTTTTTACAGAGGTATTGACAAATAAAACACAGAATAATTCCGTCTGGGCGTATTCAAAACGAAAACTTCCTAAGGTGTATTTGTCGTCGAAAGTAGTGAATGCAGTTCAGAAAGTAATGAAGAAAATTAATTGGAAGGAAAGAAGATAAAAAGTCGGTCAGTCTCAAGGTGAATTTGGCGATTTCTAAGAAATGCTGTTGTTGCACATTACCTATAAGGGATTGAAATTTATGATATACCATCATTAAATCTTAAAATGTTATTTTTCTATCAAAACATAAAATCAAATTTTGACATGAGGTAAATGTATGAATAAACAATTATTGGAAAATCCACTTTTACTTGTAATTGACATGCAAAATGTATATTCAAATGGACAAAAATGGGAGTGTTCTAATTTTAATCGCTCTCTTAATCAGATAAAAAAATTATTAGAATCAAACACAGAAGAAAAAATAATTTTCACAAAATACATCGCATCCGATGAACCTCAGGGAATTTGGAAAAATTATAATATTGAAAATTCAGATGTTAATTTAGATAAATGGCTAAATGAACTTGTGGATGATTTTAAAGAGTTACAGAAAAAATATAAATGTTATTCAAAATCCGTGTATTCATCTTATAGCATAGAACAAATAAGAAAAGCTGCATCCGATGCCTCTTGCGTTGTTGTAACAGGAGTAGTTGCTGAATGTTGTGTATTATCGACGGTTATGAGCTTGATAGATGCTGGAGTCTATGTAATTTACCTTAAAGATGCAGTTGCCGGTGTAAATAATGAAACAGAAGAAGCCACAATAAAAGTCTTAGAGGGATTAGCATCGTTGCATTTAAGTATTATGACAACAGAAGAATATTTGCAAATAAAATTGAACTAGAGAACAGTATTTCCACGGTGAATTAAACTATTAGTTGATTTTTTTCATAAAAATTCATGCTATAATAAACTCAACAAAACAACGTAATGAAAAGAAAAAATAAATGGAGGGCTATTATGGCAAACAGACCAGTTTTTGTAGCGAGAGAATCCGCACCGTTTTACAGAACAATGACAATTGATTTTGACTGGAATAGTGGCTTTGCAAAGGTACAGAAACAGAAGAATATTACTGCAATGCATAATGAGTTTTTAAGAAGAAAACCGGATAAAAAAATTTTAGAAATTTCAAGTAAATCCATGCAGGAATATGGAAATGATTTGAGTGCCTTTTTCCTCCAGAAATATGTTCCGGAACTCGGAAAGAAAGTACCGGTGGAATGTGTATTTCAGTCAGCGAAAACATTCCAAAAAGGTGGACCATATAAAGATATTTTGGAAGTTTCTCCAAGAGAAGCAAAACGAGATGGAAGATTAGTTACCAGTGGTATGCTGACTGGATTTACATTTGAAAACAGAGTTTATCCACTTGAACCAAAGACAATTTTTTATGATTATATTTACATAAATGCATTATTGGAAAATGAGGAACTTGTGGAAGAAATTTTAAAATATGATGCATTTACAGATATTGAGTTTAATCCATCCAAAAGTATTAACTGTCAGGCAAAGGCAGCAGCGTGTTTTGTAGGATTATATCGAGCAGGTCTGGTAGAAAAAGTAAAAGATTTTGATACTTTTGCAGAGTTGTTTGGAGTAAATTCAAAAGGACAGTCAGTACAGTCATCTCCTAAAAAAGAAGAATCTAAAATTTCTGAAGTTATCAAAGAAGGAAATTGGATTAAACATAAAATTTATGGAAAAGGAAAAATCGTTAAAGTTGAGAAAACTTCATTGATGGTTGATTTTAGAATGGTCGGAAAGAAGAAAATTGGAATGGAGTGGTGCTTGAAAAACTGTGAAGTATTGAAATGATTTAAAGTAAAATTTCTGAAATAAAAATAAAAAAGGTCGTTCCGTCTCAGAAGATTTGGGGGAACGACCTTTCTTGATGAATCGGTATGTAAACCATATACGAATTGGATGTCAGAACCAAATAAAGAAGATGATAAAACTCCTGAAGAGGATGGAGTTATTATTTTTAAGCAATGAAAAGTATAAAAATAAGATGATTTTTAAAACTCTGATTGAAAAAATTGGAAAATTCCGTTTTTAAAATTCTATAAAAATAATACTTTGAATGGTGGACAAATAAATTCTATGATAAAATAAAATTATTATTAATGAGGATTTTTGTATAAATAAACATGAATCAAAGATATCAAATTTAAGTAATAAAGGGGCGGATGTTATGTTTGACGAGAATAAAAATAAGGGGAAATTAATAACGATATCTGGTTCACCGGCAGGAGCTGTGGAAACAATAATTAAGATTTTGACAGCGAATCATGAGAATTATAGAACAGCGGTAATTACAACAACGAGACAGCGTCGTATGGACGAAATTTTGGAAGATTTAGAAGAAAACTATTGTTTTGTAAGTCGAGAAGAATTTGAAAAAGGCATAGTAGAAGACCAGTTTATTGAGTACTCATTTTATGCTGGAAATTATTATGGAACGAATAAAAAGGCAGTATTTTCTCAGTTGGATGATGGAATAAATGTAATATTGGAAGTAAGTTATGAAACGGCTCATAAAATCAAAGAAATGTATACTGATACGATAGAAGTTAGTGTTATTTCATCAGAAGCAGACGCAATGATTCAGAGATTGAAAGAACGTGAAATGGATGACAAGGTTATTAGAAATAGAGTTTTGTCATCTGATAGAGAAGCGTATATTGCATTGAAGGCAGATATAGTGCTTGTAAATCAGAAACCAGAAAAAACAGTAGACTGTTTAGTGAAAATAATTGAAAATCCTAAGCTGGCAAAAGAAATACAAGCACAAAATGTTGAATGTATAATAAAAATACGAAAAAATATACAAGAGCATTTGAAAAGTGATTCTCGAGTTTTACTATTACATGCAGAATCTTTTAAGCGTATGGAGAGATTAATTAGTAAATTAACAGACATAGGAATACAGGTTTTAAATCCGAATAATAATCTTAGTTCTGAAAAGTTTAATAAAGATAAATTTACGCAAATAATTACAGATGAAAAGAATATTTTATTTTTTATATCTGATAAGATAGCTACGAATAAAGAATTATTAAATAGATTCTTTTATGTTTGGGAATATGCGAAAAAACGTGATAAAAATGTGATAACCATTGTAGAATGGGATTCTGTATTATTACATAATGTTGAACTAAAACAGAAATTAGATTCAGCTAAATTGATTTTTCCAGAAGATGGACTTCATTCTAAACAGGATTATATAGATGTAGTAGGCAGTATTTGTGATGTTATAAAAAGAGAAGAAAATAGACAGCTGTTATATGATAAGATTTCTTCACTTATTAAAATTTCATATATTCCAGGTATTGTTTTAAATGTTTCAAAATTAGTAAGAAATCTGTATGAAGAAGTAAAGAGTTGTGAAAACCAAGCTAAGCGTATTTCTATTTATAAAGAAATATGGAAATGGATTGAGGTCCTTAACAAGAATAGTGAGCAGGGATATGGAGAAGTTTGGAAAAAGACAGCTCATGAACGTCTTGATGTTATGAATTGTTTATCAAAAATGTTGAAGCATAATGATTTTAAACAAGATGATTTATACCTGATAGCATACGCTGTTCGTGCATTATTTGTAGAAATACAGATTAGAGATGATTGTGTAGATACTATTACAAATGGTGATATTCATGAATTAAAATTGGAAATTAAAGTTCCGTATTATGAAAGACAGCAGCAGTTAATAAAAAAATTAAATGAAGGAATTATTCGAAAAGGAATATCTAAAGAAAATCATGGTTCGTTTACTCAAGATGAATTAAAACTGATTTTAGAGGCTGGACAATATTATGTTTTAACTAAAATGGAAAGAAAAGTTGAAGTGGAGAAAAAAGAGGATTCTGATACTTCTAAAGATGATTATCGATTGATATCAATAGCAGAACAAATGGCGCAGACCAATCATATTTTTTCTTTAATTTCAGAAAATAGTGGTGCAGAGGAGCTTTTTAAATGTTTAAAAACGAGTTATGAACGTTTAAGAAAATACAGTGAAATAATTGGTGCAAAAGAGATTTGTGCAGAATGTCTGGAACATATAGCAGAAATTAATCAACGGTTAGATAAGAAGCAAAATATTTTAAGTAAAAATATCACTACTGAGTCAGCATTTAAAGCTTTACTTGGATTTAAAGTTCAAAATTCAGAACAATTTGATGTCTTTATTAGTTATAAACATGAAGATGGAGATATTGCCAGAAATTTATATTTATATTTAAAACAGAATTTGCTATATCCATTTTTTGATAAATACACGCTTCCAGAATTGTCAAATTCAGATTATGAAGAGGCAATTATGGATGCATTAGAAAAATCAAAACATTTTGTTGTGATAATATCAAAATTGGAATATTTGAAATCCTTTTGGATTGAACTGGAAATGAAAACATTTCAACATGAATTAAATGAAGGAAGAAAAGTTAATTCTAATTTTTTGATAATTGTATCAGATGAAGTTGAAAAACAGATTTTAGAGACAAATAAAAAATGCTTGAATATTAGATATAGAAGTTGCGAAATTATAAAAATCAGTGAATATAAAGAAAAAATAATGCAGTATTTATCAGATTGGAATGTTGTATAACAAATAATAAGGTGTTTGAATAGATTGATTCTTAAAAAAGAGTTTGTTACAATTTTGAATTTGAAAAGTACATAAACAAGGTCGTTCCGTCTCAAAAAATGATTGAGGCGGAACGACCTTGTTTTATTCTTGAATATCTGAATCATACCCACGATCCGGCCTTCGCCGTACAATCCGTGCCCTTCACTTATATTCTGCCACCAGGAAGATAAGTCTGAGCTTCGGGGAGCGACCCCTAACTTCTTACCCTTGGCTTACGCCACAAGCCTGCACAGGATTGGCTACCTGTAAATTTCACCGTCCATTCAGATTAATAAACGAGTTTTTGTCAATCTGCCATATGGCTACTTTCACCGGCGACTTCTGTTATAGGCGGATTTCTCCGTCATCAAGGCAGAATGCATTGTTGGCTTTACCTCTGTCATATCAGTTGCCACACTGATACCCCTTAGGCTTACTCCTACACCGTAGGCGTCTATTGCTGCATCCAGAAGTTCCGTGCTTTTAAATGCGGGCATTTCTGCGATATGTGTTTCCGTTGACGGTTTCCGTCTTCCCGGGATTTATCACTAAACCCCGGCAGCCTTCCAAAAGAAGTATCCTTGATTTGGTTGACTGGGCGCCCCTCACCCGTTTCCGGGTCTATTGGATTTACCACACACCTCGAAGTACTGGCGTACTTTATTCATCGAGTTGATCGCAGGTATGATTCAAATATTCAATTTGTTTTTTTGTAATCTCTCTTGCTGACAATACTTAGTATAGAGTAAAAAGAAAGATTTGTCATTAAACTGCTGGTTTAAAAAAGCGTAAAAAATGCCCCCATATCTTCTATGGAGGCATTAATAAATGTGTTAGCTCACTTTTGGCAGTGCTTTATTTTCTCTCTTTTCTTTTTTTATAACCCACGGTGCCTAAAGCTCCCGCAGATACCAGAAGCATCAAAAGCGTAACGCCAAGTGGTAACTCATCTCCGGTCTTAACGGATTTGCCGGCAGAAGTAGCGTTGCCACTTCCTGCTGCCGTTGCGCCTGGAGATTTCTTTGTGTTACCGTTTCCAACGGTAGTTTTCTTGTTTCCACTGGTAGTTTTCTTGTTTCCGTTTTGTGTTCTAGCGACATCCGTTATCACACCAATGCTGCCAAGGCTGTTGATTTCTACGGAAAGCACTTTATCTTTTACTGTGCCTTTTAAAGACTCTACTTTTCCGTTTACACAATGTAAAAGGGTCATTTCTTTTCCTTCATATTCTTTTCCGACCGAAACAGAAAGTGTTGCTTTCTTCGGGAGACGAATCTCTTTTCCGTTCTTCAGAAGTTTCACTTCATATAAGCAGAATAAAGATTTGTTTGCCGGAAGTTCTTTTTTCATCAGAGCAACATCTTCGTGGTCATTTTTAATCGGTTTTACAGAAAGTTCCATATCATCTGTCAGACCTTCACCTTTTAAGGAAATACCATACTCTTTATTTGACAGCAGAGTAACGGATGTTTGCTGGTCGTCAGGTTTTTCTGATTCACCCGGTTTTTCCGATTCGCCCGGTTTTTCAGGAGTGTCCGGCTTTTCTTGCTCACCCGGTTTTTCTTCTCCTTGTGCTTCTACAAGGAAGGTATAAGTTCTGCGGTCAGTTCCTCGCACATTCTTTTCAGAAACCAGCTGAATCTGTGTTCCGACTTCAACCGGAATCTGTTGAGATACACCATACGCAACACCGTCGGCTTCAATGCTTGCAACACTGTAGCGATTGAAAAATTCAGGTGTGAAAGAAATTTCATCCTGGTTTGTGAGCAGAGTATACTCATAACGGTCTCTCTCAAAGGTTTCTTTTAAATTACCGCCCTGTAAGCCCAGTGTTTTTAATTCAGCATTTGCTTCCAAATCTTCACCAAGATTTTCGGTGTACTCTACAGTAATCACAGAGTGATCTTTTACTTCCCCGTTTTGTACGGTACATTGAGCAAAACTCTTATTTGGGAAGACGCCATCTAAGGTACCTTTCCAACCACTTCCCGAGCCTCGGTCAAATTCGGACAGTCCGTCGATTCGTTCGATATAAGTGCCCTGGAATCGAAGGGAAATATCGATTTCATTTTCTTCACAAGCGCGCTGAATAATGCTCATCATAGAGTCCTGTGCGTAGATTGGAACCTGCACATCGAGAATAGTGCCTCTGACGGTGGCTGGATCTTCTGTTGCACTCAGTGCCTGAGTGTCTGCCTGGATTCCATCCATGATAGTGAGAGAAACGGTTCCTTTTTGGTCACCAAGGTCTTTTAGTGCTTCAATTCTCTTTCGTGCAGCTTCCAATACATCGAGGTTTGTTACTTTTTGTTTTTCTTCCTCACTAAGCTGCTGATACAAGTCTTCGATAGCCTGTACGGTTGCTTCGTCTTCTAAAGTCAGCTCGTTCAGTTCAGGAAGTTGATTAATAGCCTGAATTACGGTTGCAGCGGTAACATCTTTTGTATCTTCCGATAAATCCCAATAGAATTTTCCACCATTTTTATAGTGCACGTAAGCACTTAATGCCTGGAAAGCCTGCACGCTGGCCATGTCATTGCGTTTTTTGCTGGTTTTGTCGTGACAGAAACCGGTTGCACCTGTGGTATCGCAGTAGTAATCCATTAAGCCTGTAATACTATTGCTATAAGAGGTACCAAAATCGGAATTTAATGGATCAATCTGCAGCGCAATCAGTGTTAATAATAATTGGGAAGTGCTTTCTGCAGTTCCCATATCATAGGAATCGGACATTGCACTTTTTAAATATGCAAGACCGGCATCGATTGCATTTTTAGCTGCTTCATTGGTCTGTCTGTATGGTGCCAGTGCCTGTAATGCCATGGCGGTTGTATCAACACCCGCAGTTTTGTTATCGGTTAATCCAAAGCCTCCGTTGTCCGGATTCTGGAAAGTCAGCAGTGCGGAAATTATTTGTTCTCTATTCCATTTCGCATCGGATGGAATCGGTGTTTTCTTGGCATCCAGTGCTAAGAGTGCCCAGGCTGTTTCATTAGAACCACTGTTTAAATTCGGATGATTATAAATCATTTCTGCGAGATTGACACCGCCTACATCGGTAATATCTTTGTTCATTACAGATAAGACGAGGGCAACTCGCTCAATTTCGGTAGGTTTCTTATTTGCTTTCCAGCCTTTCACGGTTTTTACTACAGAATCATAATATTGAGTTTGTTTTTCTTCCGGAATGGCGATTCCGGCACGAAGAAGGTCATAAACAATCCAGTCGTGCTCAATACATTCATAATTCTGTTCTGGGCTGATTGCCTGTAAATGTGCTTTTGCGCCAAGCAGACCTTTCTGCACCAGTTCGTCGATATTAATTTGTGGAGTTTCACCGCCTGCAACTTCAATTGTAATCTGAATCGGAGCGACGGAGTTTGTGTTGTCAAGAGGAGTGCCGGTTGCGACAACCGTTCCTTCTTTTAATGCTTTTACATAATATTGATCATTTGTGACAACCGAATTGAAATCCGGTGCGCCTTCCCATTCTGTGCCTTTTTTCCACAGAATCGGTTCTTTTTTATAAATCTTAACGATACCTTTTTTATCAAAGGTCCATTTCAGGTCTGGATAAGTAACACTCCAGCCGGCATCGGATTTTTCACCTTTGAAGGTTAATTCCAGTGGCTGTTCCGTGAAATTTTCCATGCTTACTTTATCTTGTACTGCAGTTACTTCAGTAAGTGGATTTTCATATACATAAGTCACATCAGAGGTACCGGATACGGTAGATTCTTTCTTGGTTTCCGGATTAGTCTGTGTAAGGGTCGCGCGATAAGTAACGGTACCTGCTTTGTATGGTACATATCCTTTTACCATACTTTCTACATATTCAGCGATGGAGGTATCGCTGCTTGTTACCTTCCAATTATCTGCATAACTTGCATTTTGTGGAGAGACAATTACGCCACTGTAATCCGGGAGGAAAGCATACTGATCTGGGTCATTGGCATTTCTTCCATGAATGACTTTGTTTCCGGAAATTGCAGGTTTTACAGAGGTTGCCGGTACATAAGTAGAAGTTACTTCCACCTCTGCGGTAATAGCATTGTTTACTTTTGAGGTCACAATCATTTTTGCGGTACCAGGTTTTTTAAAGGAAAAGCTGCTCGAATCGTTGTAGTTTTTAATGAGTGAGTCATCGCTGGTTTTGTAAGCAAAACGAGTTGAGTTTGCAGGCACAAAAGCATCGCTGCCCTGATATTTGGCTTTAACTTCGATTTTCTTTTCTTCTGAGCCGGCAACTTGGCAGGTCTGATTGGTTACATCCTGTCCGTCGATAAACAGCTTGATCTCTTCTAATTTTTGCGCTTTTGAAATGACTTTAACCCAGGCTACGGCTTCGCTGCTTCCATCTGCCTTTGTTTCCGTCGCAGTAACGGTAGCGGATCCTTCTTTGTCGATACGAAGGTCGCCGTTGTCGGATCCAATCATTAAGGAACCTTCTGGTTTTACTTCTGAAATGCCCCATGAAATTGTGCTGGTTTCCGGCACGTTTTTTAACTGGAAGTTTCCTACAATTCCAAATGCATTTACTTCGTCCGGTGAAACAGTAAAGGTCTGGTTTTCGATGGCAAGTGTTTCGCCTGCTTCAGTTACCATAACCATTTCATATTTGTTTTCCGGAAGATTTGGTTTGTCCGGATTATAAGTTTTATCTTCTCCGAAATAAGGATAGCCGTTGCTGTTTTGCCCCCATTTGGTGCCATTTGCTCCTCTGTTTTGATTTAACAGCGTTACAAAATCTTTGGTTTTCAGCTGTTCTTCTGATTTTGCAGAAGAGTTGTTTAAAGCAGCAGCCGGAATTTCAGCCGGATTGGCAAGTCCTTCCTGCCAGTAAGTATTTTTCAGGGTGCCTTCTTTATACTGATTAAATAAAACACCTTTTTTGCCCTCACTGATGGAATAGCTGTTGATAATACTTCCGCCTTGCAGACGTTTTGCAAAACCGCAGGCTAAACTTCCTTTTACATCTGAAAAACAGTTAATGATAGTTCCTTTTAAATTTTGTCCGATTGGTCCATTTCCACTTTGTTCCCAGGTATCAATGGTACCGGTAAAATACAGATTCTGTAAAACGCCTTCTTCCCCTAAATGCTGGAACATCCAGTTTGCATTTTCAAAGATAATGGCATGTCCCTGTCCATCTAAAATGCCATTGAATTCCGTCATAGAGAAGTAAGAATCTTTTATGGTAATATCTTGATCCAGTACATAGTACTGATCGGAACTGGAATTAATCTTACTTAAATCATTTTCAGTTGAGATATGCTGAATCTGACTTGCGTCAGCAGGAGGAGCCACCGGCTCTGTCGGTCGTTCTTTTTTCAGACCGTCTTTTGCTGCCTGCAGTGTTGCAGTTGCGGTTGTAACCTCTTCAAGTGTAGCATCTTCATTTTTTAAAACGTTCTGTGCGTTTGCAAGTGCATCTTCAAGTTTACTCCAGCTGTCTTTAGTATAGCCTTCTTTATTAAGGGCACTGCAAGTGTCTGCCAGTTTTTGTAAGTTTGTTTTATCCGGTTTCTGTGCTTCGGTAGAACCGCCCTTTACGAGAATCGGAAATCCCTGGTTGCTGCCATCTGTCGGAGTTGCCCAGGAAAATCCGGTCTCCGGAAGATTAGTATTTAAAATGCTGTTTGCTGCGCCGGATTTAAAATCTTCTAAGGATTTTTGCTGTACGTTTTCCGGTGTGATTTTGTTGCCACCCATACTTACGGCACCATTCATACTTCCAGGTCCATAGCAGCTATTTTTAAGTTTGGTATCATTTGAGGTGTTGACACCAATTAAAGCACCATAAAAACCGGAAAGCATTCCGGTTACGGTACCTGCAAAATAAGAGTTCTGGATCACACCTCCGTTTGCGGTACCTACTAATCCACCCGGTTCATCAAAACCGTCCATGTTTAACTTGGCAGTAGAAAAACAATTTTGAATGGTTCCGCTAAAAGTCATTGCCATGCTTCCGAAAGTATCGTCGCGTTCAATTACTTTTTCACTTGTTACACCCAGATTTTGAATCGTTCCGGTTACCTTGTTTGCCAGTGGCTTATCGGTCAGGGTAATGGTATGTCCTGCTCCGTCTAAGGTTCCCTCAATACTTTCAAACCACTGACCGCTTTCCATTGTTACATCTTCAGACAGGGTATAAGTTTCCCCGGCCGGAATTGTGGAAGGAAGCGTGTTGGCATAAGCTTGTACTTCCTGTTGGGATTCTTGTGCTTCTTCAGTTTGTGCTTCGTTTTGTGTTTCGTTTTGCGTTACATCTTGTGCATCATTTTGCGTATCATTTTGTGATGCATCGGTTGGTTCCTGGTTCTCGATTGCAGAAGCGTTTTCAGCCGGAAGTGCGGAAGCGGATACAGACATCGGCAGCGTACTTCCTAGAAGTGTGAGAACCAGAAGAATACTAAGCATTCGCTTAAATTCTTTTTTCATACTCCTTCTCCTTTTTAAGTATTCTACTTTCTATATACACTTCTCTTTTTTGGAAAAATTTTTTTATACACAAAAAAGAGCCTTTCTCCATTTCTGAATCAAAGCTCTTTTATACACTACTTGATTAAAATTATGAAATGCTGTTACTGCGTATAAAAGATTCTTTTCTTCAAAAATCTTGAACGAAGTAACAGCAAGCCCTCTGACTTAACGACCTGCAAAAATATGCTACTGAAGTTCCTCCGGTGTGCATATTTGGGGGCGTGTCTCACAGTAGAATCATCTGTATCAGATTTGCACTGATTTTCTTTTTAACTCAAAACATTACTGTTTCTGATGACTGTCACAGGTATATAGTTTATTAATATTTTACCTTAGGTTTCCTGCTGCTGTCAATCGGTTATTTAACTCCTAAGCATTTTGGCATTTGGGAGGATATAGTCAATTAGGGCGTGTTGTGATAAAATAAAAATAATATTTTGAACGCAGATAAGCATTCCCCCGCTTCAAGTGCGCAGAGCACTAAGCGGCGGGTGAGGGGGATGCTTCTGTCAGTGGGAGGTGAAAGCTCCCACTGACAGATCACAAAGCGACTGCGTTCATGAGCAAGTAGCGAAGCGGATTGCAAATGTCCGCTTTACTTAATGAAAGGGGAATGACTTATGAAAGAAAAATTTAAAGTATTGATTTTAAATGGAAGTCCGCGCAAAGACGGAAATACAACCGTTGCAGTAAAAGAAATGGAAAAGGTATTTGCCGAAAATGGAGTGGAATATGAAACGATTCAGATTGGAAACAAAGTCATCCGTGGATGCATTGCCTGCAACTACTGTTATAAGAACGGGAAATGTTCCATTAATGATGATATCGTAAATGAGCTGGCACCGAAGTTTGAAGAAGCAGATGGTCTTGTGGTAGCCAGTCCGGTTTATTATGCTTCCGCAAATGCGACTTTGATTGCGTGTCTGGACCGACTGTTTTACAGTACACCATTTGATAAAACCATGAAGGTGGGTGCAAGTGTGGTCTGTGCAAGACGTGGTGGATGTTCAGCGACGTTTGATGAGCTGAATAAATATTTTACTATTTCCAACATGCCGATTGCTTCCAGTCAGTATTGGAACAGTATTCACGGAAGAAAAGTGGGTGAAGCTGAGATGGATGAAGAGGGAAAACAGACCATGCGTACACTTGCAAGAAATATGACATTTTTAATGAAGAGTATTGCACTTGGAAAAGAAACATTTGGTCTGCCGGAAACAGAAAAACGAGTAGCAACCCATTTTATTCATTAAGTTTAAATCGAATGTAAGCTGACAAACTGTTCTGCAAAAAAATAGATAGAGAGACAAAGAAAAATGAAACATTTAAGCATAAGAGAATATATACCGGTTTTGCTCTATACAATCATGGGTGTTCTGATTGGAATTATCGTTGGAGCAGTAGATGCGATATTTGGAAGGGTACTTTTAGGCATTACGGCATTTCGAGGAGAACACGTTACCGTTCTTGTTCCATTTTTGGCTCTTGCCGGTGTGGCAATTTTATTATTATATCAAAAAATCAGCCCGAAATCGCAAAAGGGAATGGGGCTCATTTTCGAAACCGGTTTTGAGGAAAATGAAGAAATTCCGAAGGCATTGATTCCAATTATTATGGTTTCTACCTGGCTTACACATTTATTTGGAGGAAGTGCCGGAAGGGAGGGTGTTGCAGTTCAGATAGGTGCAGCGGTCTCTCATACAATCGGAAAGAAATTTGAAGTGATTTCCGGAAAGACGGAAAAAAATGGAAAAATCTTTTTGATTATGGGTATGGCAGCGGGTTTTGGCGGGTTGTTCCAGACACCGCTTGCAGCCACATTTTTTGCACTTGAAGTATTAGTTGTCGGGGCATTATTTTATGAGGCGATGCTTCCGGCAATGAGTGCAGCATTTACTGCAAGTTTTACGTCTCATTTATTGGGACTGGAAAAATTTTCGGTTTCTTTTTCGGATACGTTTTCTGTGAATCCGCAGACCATTGCCAAATTGATTTTGATTGCGATTGTGTTTGGAATTACAGGCGGAGCCTTTTCGTACTTTCTGGCATTTGCAAAAGAAAAACTGGCGAAATTTATAAAAAATCCTTACCGGAGGATTTTCTTTACAGGCATCATCCTTTCAATTTTGTTTTTACTTTTATGGAAAGGACGTTACTGTGGACTTGGAACGAATCTGATTTCTGCAAGTTTTGCAGGAGAAAAGGTCTATGTGTTTGATTTTTTATTAAAAGCAGTATTCACGATTGTGACACTTGCAGCAGGATTTCAGGGGGGAGAAGTCACTCCGCTTTTCTCAATCGGTGCGACACTTGGGGTCATTCTGGCTTCTGCTTTGGGTCTGCCTGTTTTATTGGTGGCAGGACTTGGTTACGCAGCCGTTTTTGGAAGTGCGACAAATACCCTGATTGCGCCAATTTTAATTGGAGTTGAAGTATTTGGTCCGGAACATGTGGTGTGGTTTGCAATTATATGCATGATTGCATTTGCCTGCAATGGAAATAAAACAATTTATGGAAAACAGAGACTGTCGAAAATGTCGGATTTTAACCGAATCAAGTAATGAAGAAGAAAAAAGTGAGATAGGATAAGATAGGAATTATGAAAGAAAATAAGACAAGCTGGTTAGGTGTTTTGGCAACGGAAGAAGAAGTGAAGCAAAATGGTTTAAAGGAAAGCAATTGTGTGGTAAACGGTGCAGGAAATCTGCAGTTTTATCAGGTACGGTTGTAGGGTTTGTGAAGGGAGAATTTCGGATAAAGCTTCATTATGATGAACCATTGTGCAGGCAGTTAGAGGATACAACAAAAGAAAATCAGCCGGTATTTACGAAAGGCAGACATTATCGCCCCGATATCCGAATGGACTTATACAGAGAAGATGTTTACTGGTCAACGATTATTTTTGAGGTAAAATATCGTAAGATACAGAGTATCTTTCAGGATAAAACAAAAAAGCAGAATAGGGATACGAAGTCATTTTGTGAAAATCAAATTCGGGGATATAAAAATGAACTTCATTCAAAATACTGCAGAGGGCTGGATGAAAATTTTGCACTTCGCAAATTAAATCCTGTGGATCGTGTATGGGTCTTAAATCCAACGCACCATGAAGGAAATATTATTGACAAAGAAGAGGAAGGAATCAAGTTAATTCAGCTGATTCCGGGAAAAAATCATCAGAAAATCATTCTTGAATTAAAGGAAGAAATTAGTGAAGCATTTGATGGAGAATTAATATAAAAAATAGATGAGGGAAAGATGAGAAAAAAATCAAAAAAAAGAAACAAAATGATTGGTGTAGCACTGGTCATTATCGTTTTGTTATTCGGAATCATAACAGTTAAATTTATCCAGTATGAAAAAATAATTGAGGATACGGAAAGGACATGGCTGATTACACAGTATGGTCCAAGAGATGTAAATTCTATGTTTTATACATTGTATGGTGGAAAGGGGCAATTAATTGTTGTAGATGGTGGCTGGACAGAAGATGCAGATTTTGTGCGTCAGACGATTAAAGAGATGGGCGGAAAAGTAGATGCATGGATTTTGACCCATCCACACCAAGATCATATTGGAGCGTTTAATGCAATTTATTCAGATTTGCAGGGAATTGAAATCAAGGAAGTTTATACGGTAGATATGCCGTCACCGAAATTGTGTCAGGAACGTGCACATTGGGATAGTGTGGATACTTATAATGATTTTTTGGATTTGAATGTAAAAAATTTAAAATACGTTTATCCGGGAGATGAACTGAATATCTGCGGGCTTAAAGTTGATATTTATAATGCCTATGATGAACATGTAAAGGAATTATCACAGGATTATTTAAATGATGGTTCTATGATGTTTAAGGTGCAGGGAGAAAAATCCAGTATGTTGTTTTGTGCAGATGTTGGAAAAGCGATGAGTGATTATCTGCTTGATACATGGGGAAAAAAGTTAAAAGCAGATTATATTCAGATGGGACATCATGGAAATGGCGGGCTTCTAAAAGATTTTTATGAGGAGGTTTCCCCAAAACTTGCATTTTTTGATGCACCGGACTGGCTGATGTATGATGAAACGGGAAAATATACAACACCTGAAAATGCAAAAGAAATGGAGTCGTTGGGAAGTGAGGTAGTAAGTTTTCATACCCAGCCTAATACCGTAAGCATAGAGTAAAAACCATAGAGTGAAAACCCAGGTACTTTCAACACTGGAGATTGAAAGTACCTGGGTTTTATCTTAGATTTGTTAAGGTTAGATAAAGCAGTAATTATCTTTTAAAGTTAATAGTATCACTTGCAACAGCATGTTCATCGAGAAGCTGTTTAAACGTCTTTGTTTTGGCTTTTTCCTGATAATCCTCTGAGAAATAATATCCCTTTAGTTCATCCATATATTCATCATAATCGCATAAATAAACGGAGATAGAAGAGACATCGCTGTCCTGAACAGCAACCGTATATGCAGAGCCGGAAGTGCCATTGGCTGACAGTAAATTTCCATCTGCATCAAGCACAACAGCAAAATATTTAAATTCAGGGTCTGTTACATCGAGAGAAATTTCGAAAGGTGTTTTGGTAACGGAAAGTATTCCATTTCCATCGGAATCAACTGCCTTTGTTTCCTTTGTAATCGAGTCAGAGGTATTTTTCTCAACATCAACTGAGAAGTTCCAGTCTCCTTCTAAAGTCCAGGTGTTATAATGATTCAGACCTTCTGTGGCATCCGGATAACGTTCATAGTACCGGTTCCACATTTCTGTAAAAAGACGGTGTTCGATTTCTTGCTGTTCTTCTGTAAAATTTTTATAATTAGCTTCATCTAAACCATTTTCGGCCATGGCCTGCTGATAGGCATCTTTTAAGTCCTGTGGCATTTCAGGAGCGGAATCGTCCGGTTTATAACCGCAGATGTTTTTTACATTAAGCTGGATATTAAAGTTGTCTGGAATGGATTCGTTTTCACTAGTCAAAATATCTTCTTTATTCAGGCGCAGAACGCCGAAATAAGTATGGGAATCAATCTGCTTTCCATCCAGATAAGCATTTAAAAGTGTATTATCTTCAGAAGTATTTTTGAAGCTATAATTTAAAGTAGAATCCATGCCGAATAAAATAATCGGTTTTTGATCCTGATTTAAAAAACAGTCTGGAAATTCATTTTCAGTCTGAATGGTCATAGATAAATAAAGTGCGCTGTCATTGCAGTATACTTCGGATAAAGTCAGGGTTGTCCCATTTTGCGTCTGGCTGTAAAGAGAATCGGATGCGGTGTTAGTTTCACCGGAAGAAGCAGATGCATCGGAATCAGCAGAAGAATCTTTTGAACTGTTGTTGTCGAGCGGTTTGGCATAATGTTTAAAGTCGCCGTAGAATCCAAGTGATTTTCCAAGTGTCTGGAACACGCTTCCTACCACCGGAATATTATCAGCCAGAGCTGGATTTGCGGTGCATATAATGGAAAAAATGGCAGCAGAAGCAGCTATAGCAGCAAAACCCTTGTAAAATTTTTGCTTATAACCGGATTTTGAAGGAGTGTGAGTGAAATCGGGTTTGGAGATAAAATCCGTTTCAGAAGTAAAAACTGGTTTGGGAGCAAAAGCTGTTTCAGAAGTAGAAGAAATAGTAGAAGAAACTTCTGTTTTTGCTGCTTCTGAGACTTTAGATGCCTTTATTTTTGCAAACGCTTCTTCCTTTGCCTGATTGACTTGTTTTGGAAGTTGAAAATTTGTAGTTAACGTTGTTTTAAGTTTCTTGTTATCAATCATATTATTTACCCCTTTCTTGTTTGAATAGAAATTGTTTGTGGAAGAGTATCATTTTTTGAAGCTGGTGGAAGATATTCTTTTTTTGCCTGTTGTCGTCCACGTGAAAGTCTGGTTTTTACGGTATTTTTATTTAAATCCAGAATTTCGGCAATTTCGGAGATACGAAAGCCCTCTACATAGTAAAGCAGTAAAATAATGCGGTAAGGCGCATCAATACGTCCGAGCATTTCTTTAAATTCAAATTCGGCAATAGACATATCCATTTGTCCGATGAGAGGAATTTCTTCATCCCAGTTGAATTTCTTATAATGACTTAAAATCTTATTACATTCATTAATTAAAATCCGAATCATCCAGGTTTTGAAATAGCGGGGCTTTTTTAGCGTATTAAGCTTTTCAAAACAAGTCAGGATAGTGTTTTGGACAGCGTCTGCAACGTCGTCATCATTTCCAAGGATTCCTTTTGCAACTTTATACATTGCCAGTGAATTGACGTCCATCAATTCAAGAAAAGCATCGGTATCGCCGTAAATTGCTTTTTTAATTAAATCAGTCAACTTTTTAAACCTCCTTTCGGTTAGATATGTTTTTCTTTATCTTACACTTATTAGATGGATTAGAAGAGAAAATAGTTTCAAAAAGTTTTGTTTTTGTGATAGAATGATGCACGAAGAAAAAACAAAGCAGAAAGTGAAGCAGACAGAGGTAAGAGAGCGGGATAAAAAAATGAACTCAAATTTTGAATATTATAGAATTTTTTATTATGTTGCAAAATATGGAAATCTGACAAAGGCTGCATCAGCACTTCAGACGAGTCAGCCTGCTGTGACAAGAACGATTCATAAATTGGAGGCGGAGTTAGGATGCCGTCTTTTTATTAGAAGCAAAAGTGGAATGGAATTAACACCGGAGGGGAAAACTTTCTATGAATATGTCTCAGCAGGATGTGCACAGTTTTTCCGTGGAGAACAAAAAATTACAAATTTAATGTCAGTAGATGAAGGGTCTATTACAATCAGTGCAACTGAAACAGCACTTCATTGTTGTCTGTTTCAGGCAATTGAGGCATTTCGGAAAATTCATCCAAAGGTAAGATTTAAGATTTTAAATAATAGTTCCCAAAAATCAATAGAAGTATTGAAAAAAGGTCAGGTTGATATGGCAATGATTTCCTCTATTCCATTTGCGATAGAAGACCCTCTTATAAAACATACCGTTCATTCTTATACAGATATTTTAATTGCGGGCAGAAAATATCGAAATCTAAAGGGGCGTATGATGACATTAGGTGAATTGTGTCATTATCCCTGGGTGAGTCTGACCTCTGATACGATTACCCGTATTTTTCTGGATTCTTATTTCGCAAAGCGCGGACTACCGTTTGAACCCGCAGTGGAATTTGCAACAACAGATTTACTGCTTCCGGCAATTGAACATAATCTTGGAATCGGCTTTTTGCCACCGGAGTTTGTAAAAGAGGCAATGATGAGCGGAAATGTATTTCAGATAGAAATATTAGATGAAATGCCGGACAGAAGTGTATCATTAGTATACGATTTAGAGTATCCTCAAAGTATTGCATCTACTGTATTTCGTAAGTTTGTTCTTGGACGCTGTACACTAGGAGAAAACAGAACTCAATAAATGTATCAATTGTAGATTTTTCCATGAATGAAAAAATATTAAAAAAAGTTAGAAAAAGTGTTGACAATTAAAAAAAGGTGTGCTATTCTAATATAGCTGTCGCGGAAACGACAACAACGACGAATAGTCAAAACAAAAAAACTTTGAAAAAAGTTAAAAAAGTTCTTGACAAACAAAAACAGCTTTGATATAATATAAAAGCTGTCGCTGATAAAAAGAACGACAGGAACCTTGATAACTGAACAGTGAAACACATGAAAACGAAAATTCTTTTACATTCATTTAATTTGAAAAGAACGGTTCAATGAACCAAAACAGTAAAAGGGATAGATAGCCAAGTAGTTATCTTGAACTTGGACAAACACTATATCAGAGAGTTTGATCCTGGCTCAGGATGAACGCTGGCGGCGTGCTTAACACATGCAAG
>OGKX01000181.1_pt1 | contig 46076 bp, 38 predicted proteins | sample 1572541 | NCBI WGS metagenome assembly OGKX01 (sample SAMEA2581982, study PRJEB24529) | metagenome | biome: Human gut stool | place: China | collected 2011
GGCTTTTTGATTAATTGTTTAACTCGTCCCATTTTAACGGGACACTAATGAAAACGAATATTTTATGAAAAAACTGTTTCTTGTTATTGGCTTGATGACCTCTGTTATCTTTTGTAATGCGCAAAGTACCTATGAACCTGAATTTATTGGTGAAACGAATTTGCTGTGTATATCAGGAAGTGATACAATATCCATGGCTTTGGATAAAGAAAATGCTAAGATTAAATCCAAGGCTGGTGCTTCCTTATATTTGACAGGAATTGGTTCTGTAAAAACTCGTATTCATGTAGAAGGGAATACTTCTTCCTGTGTTGCAAAACCGGATTGTGCCTATAGGCTGGTCGTAAGAAGTGCGAATAATGATACAGATCCCAATACATTTATTCAGCTGATTCAGTTTGAAGTGAAGAAAAATGAAAGACGATGTGAAATTGGAAAGATAAATACTTTCAAGGGAAGTTCTTCCGGAACAGAACAGCTGATTGAATACAAGGCAAAACGGTATGGAGAGAGTTCTTATTTGCTCTCTTTTGATCCTGTTGTTCCTGGGGAATATGGTGTATTTATGTCGAATCCAGATGCAAGGGATGAAAAAAGGATGATCATCTATTGTTTTAGTGTAAAATAGTCTTTCATAAAAAAAACAACTGATTGAAGAGAAGATTCATTCGACAGTATTAATGATATAAATAAAAGAAATATGAGAAATTTTGATTATCAGACCCCGACACGACTGATCTTCGGACGTGATGTTGTAGAGGGACTTCCTGAAGTGATGCGTCCGTTCGGACGTCGTATCTTGCTGACTTATGGGGGTGGAAGTATTAAGCGTATCGGACTGTATGACCGTGTCAGGGAATTACTGAAAGACTTTGAGATTTTTGAACTGGGCGGAATTGAACCGAATCCGAAATATTCTACCAGTGTTGTAGAGGGAGTGCGGATTTGTAAGGAACAACAGATCGATGTCATTCTTTCCGTTGGGGGAGGTTCGGTACTTGACTGTTCGAAAGCCATTGCCGGTGGAGCCAAGTATGATGGTGAAACCTGGGACCTGATTACCGGTAAGGCTCCTACTTTGGCTGCCCTTCCGATTGTTGATATCCTGACTCTGGCTGCTACGGGCAGTGAATATGATGCCGGAGGTGTCATTTCGCGTACGGAAACCAATGATAAGATTGCTTACATCGATCCACATCTGTTCCCTGCATGTTCTTTCCTTGATCCGACTTATACGTTTACGGTCAATGCCAAACATACGGCAGCGGGAGTGGCTGATGCCATCAATCATGTGATGGAGCAGTATTTCACCCATGCTTCCAATTCTGTAGCTGACGGTTTTTGTGAAACCCTTGTCAAGACTTTGATGAAATATGCACCGGTTGCGCTGGAGAAGCCCGATGACTATGAAGCCCGTGCGGAGATTATGTATGCCTGTACCTTTGGCTGCAACGGCTTGCTGGCTCTCGGAACAGCAGGGTCTCCCTGGCCGATGCATGGTATTGAACATGCTCTTTCGGCTTATTATGACATTACACATGGAGAAGGACTGGCCATTATCACTCCGCACTGGATGCGTCATGTACTTAATGAGCGTACACAGGAACGTTTCGTGAAGTTTGGCTTGAATGTGTTCGGACTGTCAGCAGACATGGTTCCGGCCGAGATCGCAGAACAGACCATCGTATGTACTTCTCAGTTCTTTAAGAGTCTGGGTATGCCGATGACCTTGCGCGAAGTCGGTATTGATGACTCTCGTCTGGAAGAAATGGCCCATCACGTTGCCGTTAATGAAGGACTGGATGCACCGGGTACCTTTGCTCCGCTGAATGAGCAGGATATCCTGTCCATTCTGAAGGCAGCGCTGTAAATCAGAAAGAAACTCTCTGTTCCAGCCTTTGATGTGACAGCTTTAGGTTGGAACAGAGTATTATAACAGATAACTTTAGATCAAACCTGTAAAAACAATACTGACACATATGAAGAGAATCGCTCTATTGGGACTGGCTGTGATGACTGTGGCTATGTCATACGCTCAGGGGATTAGCGGAACCTGGAAAGGAATGCTGAATGCGGGAAATCAGAAGCTGGAAATTGTTTTTCATTTCGATCCGTCGAAAGATGGAGGCGGTGCTGCTACCATGGATGTCCCTGCACAAAGTGCCATGGGTATTCCTGTTCGTCTGAATCTGCTGTCAGCCGATTCCGTCAGTCTGGATGTCCTGGCTCTTCTGATGGAATATACCGGGAAACTGAACAATGGAGTAATCACCGGTACTTTCAGACAGTTCGGTGTGGCATTCCCGTTGGAGTTGAAGGCTGGAGATGCCGGAAAGCCCAACCGTCCTCAGGAACCGGAAAGTCCGTTGGGGTATAAGACAGAGGAAGTTACTTTCACCAATCAGAAAGCTCATGTTTCTCTTGCCGGTACGCTGACTTATCCGGTCAATTATACTCCGGACAAAAAAGTACCTGTGGTAATCATGGTTACCGGAAGTGGTGCCTAGAATCGGGATGAAGAGGTGTTTGCCCACAAACCTTTTAGGGTGATAGCTGACTACCTGGCTAAACAGGGAATTGCTTCTTTGCGATATGATGACAGAGGAGTAGGTCAGTCGACCGGGAATCAGGCCGGATGTACTTCGGCTGACTTTGCGGAAGATGCAGCTTGTGGACTTTCATGGTTAAAGAGCAGCGGAAAATTCAATCAGGTCGGGATATTGGGACATAGTGAAGGAGGGCTGATAGCCTTTATGTTGGGAGCTGAAGGAAAAGCAGATTTTTTGGTGAGCATGGCCGGACCTGGAATCAAGGGAGATAGTTTGTTGGTTGAGCAGCAGAATGCTCTTTTTAAGCTGAAAGGAATTCCTTCTAATGTGAGTGTCAGTACTTTGCGGAAAAGTATGGCCACTCAGCCAGGGAATGTATGGCTGGAATATTTTATGGATTATGATCCGCGGCCGGATCTGGAAAGAATTACCATCCCGGTTATGGCTGTCAACGGAAGTAATGATATGCAGGTTCTTTCAGACAGTAATATCAATGCTATCCGGAACTGTCTTTTCGGGAAGAACAGCAAAAATCTTATCAAGGTATATCCCGGATTGAATCATTTGTTCCAGCATTGTGAACCTGCTTCCTCCATGGATTATTATAAGATTGAGGAAACCTGTTCACCAGAAGTTCTCCGGGATATAGCAGCTTGGATCAATAGTCTGTAGAAATGACTTGTTGGCAATACCGGCAATTATACCATCCATGTATGACGTTTAGCAAAATAGCGTATGAAAAAAGTATTAGGCATATTTATAATGTTATTATTTGCATGTACATCCAGGGATAAAAATGAAATACCGACACTCTCTGTAGATTTACATTCGTCAGATGTTTCTTTCGAAGACTTGTTCTCAAAAATAGAGATCATACCTTTGGAGACATCTGATAGTTGTTTGCTGGTGGATGTAGAGAAAATAGTACATGTTGACAGTTTGCTGTATGTTTTTGATAGCAGGCGTCCTGCGCTATATGTGTTTGATGAGAAAGGAGCGTTTGTCAGACAAATATCCCGATGGGGTGATGGTCCGGGAGATCATTTGTTGAGTCCAAACGGGTATATGGGAATATATGACTTATGTGGAAAATTTATCAGGCAGGATGTGTTACCTGCCAAGCCTAATTATGAGGAACGATCGTATTTTGGATATGGGTAGCTTGAATCCTTTTTATGAGTACCATGATAATGTGTACTTTGCCACGGCATATCAGAATACAGTCTATAAGTTGACTAAAAAAGGACTGTATCCTGTTTACTGTTGGGATTTTGGCAAAGATGGCATTAATGATGAAATGTTGCAAAAATATCGTTTGATTGAGAATGAAGGAAAACGAAATGATGAGCTGATTAAAGATTTGTCTGATGGAACACTCCCTTTCTGTATGAAATTTCATCGGGAAAATGATCTATATTATTATGTATCTCTGCAAAAAGGTTTAGGTACTGTCAATAAGCATATTAATGTGTTTTATAGAAAATAAGACAGTAGTACATTTGTCTTTGAAAAGTTGGCTGAAAATTTAAGTATAACTCCTCTTCTGTTTACGGAAGATTACATCGTTTCGAAATTAAATTTTGATGATTATACTTGTTTGCGTCCTTTTTTGTCAGAACAAGACTACTCAAAACTTTTGTCGCGTGAGGAAGATGATAATCCGTGTCTGGTAAAGTTTTATTTTAGAAAAGGCGGAAAGAACTCCGGCAGAATGTAAGTTATTGTATGGTATCTTCTGATATAAACTTTTTTAGTTTGGATTTGAGTATACCTTTCCGATAGCCTGTCCACATCTTTAGGATTTTACCTTCCGGTGAAATCAATACGAAATGCGGGATGCCTCCGGCTTTATAACGCGAAGCCAGACTTCGTCCTCCATTTTTCGGTTCCTTCCATTGATAACCCGGCATCTTGTGTTCTTTCAGGAATTTGCTCCAGGAGGTTTTTTCATCATTGGATATTCCTACCAAGGCCAATTTATCGCCATATAGATGGGCAATCTCTTCCATTTCCGGTTCAGACATGCGGCAGGGGCCGCAGTAGATACTCCAGAAATCCAACAAGATGTATCGGCCTTGCAATTCAGACAAATGATGGGATTCTCCTTCAGCGTCATATAGTAAACCATCAGCCATATCGTCTCCTTCTTCCACTGTCGGAGCAGGGAAGGCATATGACTCAATGAGTTTTCCTTTCTCCGTTTCCTGCCATTCGGCCGGCATACGTGCATACAACTGCTGGAAAACAGGACGAAAACTGCGCAATGAATCCGGAATCCAGGTTGTATTCCAGGCTTTTTCCAAAAACTGGTCAATCCATACCTCCGTGACCGGCGTCGTCTTCATATATTCGAAGGTTTTTCTAACACTCCGGTAATTGAGCTTATGCCAGCGGTCCCAAAAAAGACTGTCGTGCACCTGGCACTTTTCATCCATCTGTAAGCATTCGTCCGTCTCGTCTGCGGTACAGGCCGCATACGATAAGGCTTCTTTTTGTTGGGGAATATTCGTAGTGATCATCCATTGATGAAGCCATTTGTCTTTTCCCTGAATATCAATCCAGCCTCCTCGGTCTACCCACAAATCTAAAGTCCAGTTGGGAAAATCTTTTGCCCAACCGAAAAACTTTAAATGCTTTGGTTGTGAAATGGTATCTTCGTATATCATTTCTCCGTTTTGCAAAGGAAAATCTGCTATTGCTTTGCTAGCAGTCATTGTTGGATTAAAGACATACATAACTCCTCTTACACTGTCAGGAATATTATTCAGGCGCCAACGGATCCGGAATTTTCCTTCTAATTCTTGAGCTTGACAAATGTTTCCTGCTCCAATGAGCAGGAAAAGGGGACACAAGATCTGGATAGCGAGATTTCTTTTCATTTTTCAGTCCGTTTTTATTGTATGGAATGTTCGTCTGTGGATTGAGTTTCCGGAACAGAGCCGAAGCGCTTTTGCAGGAACTCTTTCAGATTGTGGGTTCCGACATCTTCTGTTGAGATACTTCCGTCTTTCTCTACGATTACATAATGCGGAATTCCGTTGAACTGGAAAAGTTGGCGCATATATTTGTATTCAGTGTCTGTGAGCCGGTAACAGGCTTCTCCTTTCAGGTTCTTCTCTACATAGTCCGTGTAGGCCTTTCCCGGAGATTCTTTTTCGCTGGTTATATAGACGAACTGAAAATCGGGATGGTTGTGGTATTGTCTGCGCAGGTCGGCTGTAGCCTGTATGCCAGTCCGGCAGGGACCACAATAGATTCCCCAGAAGTCAATGAAGAGTACTTTGCCGGCATGAGGAGCAATGATACGGCGGAAAATATCGGTAGCTTTCCCCGCAGGAAGCTGGTAGGATGCTGTCCGTCCTGCCGGATGCAGTTCGTCAATCATATCCTTGACTGCAGTCTGCATATAGGGATGGGTAATGATTGCCTGTGTCTTTCCGATGAGGCATTCTGCATCTTTCCGGCTGGTCTGTTGTGCAACGATGGCACGCAGGTCGCGTACACGGGCTATCTGCCAGAGCAGGGGAGAGCGTTCATTACACAGTGCCTGAATGATACTGTCCTGTATCTCATACTTCTTTGCATATATCCGGATCAGTTTCTCATTATCCGGAAGTTTTTTGAAGTCTTCTTCACCTGCCAGACTCTTGTAAGCATTATTGGCTGCTTCGAGTGGGCCCATGTATTCAAAACGGTTGATGAAAACACTTATCCGGGAACAGGCCAGTGCTGACATTTCGTCCAGAGGCATTTGTTTCAGAAAGTCGTAATAGGAAGCATCCGGCTGCACCTGCAATACCTGATTGGCCGTGTCTTGCCGGGCATAATAGCTCCGGGGCATCTGATAGTCAAAATAAATCTCTCCTGCTTTGATGGCTGTATGGTTGCGGATCAGCGAAACTGCTTTTTGTGAAGTTGCATAAAGCCGGCAAAGTGAATCGGCTTGCTGCTGCCACCGGGCAGTGTACGGTTCCAGTTGTTTCTGAAACTGTGCCGGTGTCAGTGTCTTCTGGGCTTTATTCAGCTTCTCGTAAGGATAATCGATCAGGTCATTCAGGGTGACGGCCAGATAAGACAGTGCGGCTGTCTTTCCCATATAAGCCGTGTGGATGAGCGGATATTTGTTGTCGCGTGCCCGGCTTCGTGCCATGATGTCTTCCCAGTCCAGATACATCGTGATTGTGTCACCCGGTTCGGCATAGAATGGAATCCACTGGTTGTTCAGGGTCAGGTTCTGGCAAACGGGATATGACAGGATAAATTTGCATTCGAAACTTCCGTCGGGATTGATGGGGACTACTGTGGGATAGTCCTTGCGGGTAATTTCATTGCTCAGATAAAGAATACCGCTGTCGAATCCCAGTCTCGGATCATAACCTTTCAGATAGCCTTGCAGGTAAACGCTGTCCCGGCGGAAAAAGTCCGTGCCATATCCGTTGTCTGCATCCGGTATTGCCGGCTCTTTGCGGGTGCGTACGTAGCGTTGTTCCTCTCCGTCGTTAAGGGCAATGAGGCAGGAACCGTCTTTCCGGGCAGTCAGTTTCAGGGTGACGGTGCTTCCGTCCTTGCGGTCGCTGGCAGTCATCAGGATGCGTTTCCCCTTTTTTCTGCATTCCACGGGAGTGTACAGCCGGTTGTTCAGGATGACGATGGAATCATAGATGCCGTAAGTCCAGCGGCTCTGTGCATCCTCGCTAAACCAGTTTCCCTCTACCGGTTCCAGAAGAGAACGGGGCTCAGAGGCATCAGCCACCAGTGAGATATCGAAAGTATTTCCTTCTCTTCCATTGGGATCTATGAAATGTATTTTCCGGGTTTCCTGGGGCAGAGGTTCGAACAGCAGTACGAAGTCCATTTCTCCCGAATCAGGAAGATAAGTTTCCTTTTTCAGTTCAATGCCTTCAGCTCCCGTTTGCTTGTAGCGTATTCCGGTGGCAGTATCTTCCAGATAATTCTCTCCATCTTCCTTGATCCACCAGTGTGGCCGGAAAATCGCGTGGATGTAGACTTTTGTACATTCGGGGGTACGCTCGATCTGGGTAATGTTGCGGATACTTCCGTTGCGGGCCTTGAATGTCGGATTTTCAATTGTTTGTGCTGTCAGTATTCCTGGAAGCAGGATCAGCAGGCATAGGAGCAGCTGTCTGAGGTTTTGCCATGGTGTCTGCCGTTTATCGGTCAAGGATACGGTTGTGGTTGTTCTTGTTTTCATGTGTATAAAAGGTTTATGTATGGTTAGGTTTTATTTGTCAGTTTCGGATTCTGCAGATCGGGTTGAAACACAGATTGCCCCGTTTTTCGCCGCTTCTCCAAAAAGATCAACAGCCTGCTGGCCTTTCAGCACTTTGATGGATTTGATCTGGCTGGGTGAGAGAGCCTGTACAGCTGTTGCATCAGCAGCTTTTCCGTCTATGATGACCAGAGACTTAGATGTCTGGGAGTCAAACCGGATGGTCGGGATATTTATGTCCGAAGCCTGATCCTCTTTTTTCAGTTTGACTTGAATGATTCCTGTCTTGCTCTTGTCGGTCGTGTATTTGGCCAGAGAAGCCTGATCTTTCAGGACGGTAACTGACTGGATACGCTGCGGATCGATGGCGCGGAAAATCTCCGGACTGACCTCCTGTTCGTTGACCAGAAGAATGACATCCTTGAGGGAAGAGTTGTAGCTTCCATTTTTCAGGAAGATGGAATTGCTGTTTTCGGGTTTGTCGGATGTTTTCGTGAAAGCAAATCTGATCGGTAGCGTCTGTTTCACTCTGATAGCCTGTCCTTTCCGCATGCCAGGTTTCCATCGGGGCATGTTTTTTATGAGTCTCAAACCTTCAGCATCAAGTTGCGGATCCACACTTTCTACCACTTCTGCATCGGTGATGCTGCCGTCTTTGCTGACGATGAACTGTATGATCACCCGGCCCTGTATTCCGGCTTTCTGGGCTTCCTGCGGATATCGTATGTTGTTCCGGAGATAGGTATTCAGCGCTTCCATGCCACCTGGAAATTCAGGCATCTGGTCCAGAGCCGAAGAGGGTGCTGCGACTGCTGGCTGTACATTGGGCTGTATGCTGTCGTGTACGGCCGGAGCAATTACTTTGACGGCTGAAATCTCATCAGCTACGGCTGAGACTTCAGGACGGGCAAAGGCCGTAACAGCCAGTGCGGCCAATGGAAGTATATAAAGATACTTGGCCCGTGCCCACGGATTGGATTTTTCTTTTAACATCATAGTGATACGTTTTTTCAGTGAACTGTGATTAAAGCTGTTGGCCATAGAGTAGAGCCTTGTGCCGACAGCTTTTTTTATTAATAGCATCTGGTAATTTCTGGCGTTTACGCCTTCGCGCAGAACGGTTTCGTCGGCTTCATATTCATGGATATTCTGCAATTCCTGTTTCAGCAGCCATGCAGCCGGATTGAACCACTGTACGAAGATGCAGAGGTCGGCCAGCAGCAGATCCCATGAGTGGCGGTTGCGGATGTGGGCCAGTTCGTGGATGAGTATCTCGCGTCCGTTTTCTTCCAAATCCTTTCGGGCAATCACGATCCAGTGCATCCAGCTGAAAGGAGCAATGTCGTGATCGTGTACCACCAGCCGTACATTTTTCTCTTTCCGGTCAGGGAGATAACTATCCAGAGCTTCCCGTTTGCCCTGACGGATCAGTCTGCCCAGCCTGGCCAGTGAACAGAGGTTGCGTACGATGAAGAATACGATACCTGTCAGATAGACCAGCAGGGCTGCACGTAACCACAAGACTGTGGCAGACGGTGTTGCAGCTGCCATGCTTTCGCCTTCCGGCTGTATATCGGCCAGCAGGAGAAGCTGCTCCAGTGTGAGCATTGTTTCCTGTACAGCTGCCGGACTGTTTACACTGGCTTCGACCAGTGGAAGCAGGGAAGACAACACCAGCAGTCCCAGCAGGGCAAAACGGTTGAAACGGTGGAATGTGTCGCGGCTCATCAGCAGCTTGTAGAACAGGTAGAATACGGCCAGGCAGGCGGCGGATTTCAGTATGTAGACTAAAAAGGTTCCCATATCGTTATCTGGTTTTTCTGATTTGTTTCCGATTCATAACCGTCCCTCCTCTACCTTCTGTATCAGCTCCTTGAGCTCTTTCAGCGAAATGTCCTCCTCTTTCACCAGCGATGAAACGGCATCCCGGTAGGAATTGTTGAAGTATTTGCTGATGACACTCCGGAGCGTACGGCGGCTGAAATCATCACGGCTCACGGTGGCATAGTACTGATAAGTGTTGCCATATGCTTTGTGGGAGAGGTAACCTTTCTCTTCCAGTCCGCGTACGATGGTGGACAGGGTATTGAAATGCGGTTTCGGATCGTCATAGAAAGCGAGCATTTCTTTTACAAACAGCGGGCCTTTTTCCCAGAAAAAGCCCATGATTTCTTCTTCTTTTGCAGTCAGTCCTTTCATGATTTTTTTCTTTTTCTGCAAATAACGAAAGTTTTTAGTTGATAAACTAATCTTTGTAGTTAATAATAGCTAAAGAGATAAATTTACTTTCGTTGCAGCTTGATCGTGCGGTCGTTGCGGCCTGATCGTGCGGTCGTTGTGGCCTGATCGTGCGGTCGATGCGGGCGCATTGTGCGGTTAATTCTGTTTCATGCGGTTTACCTCATTTTGTTTATAGTTTCTCCTATGAAAATGCAGCCCACTGACCTTGCGGTAGCGGGCTGCGGTGTCTGTATGATGTTACCGGGCACAAATGCTCCCGCCCGGAATGGGAGTTCTTAATACTTTGTTACGGTCTTGCCACATTGACAGACATGACGCTTGCTTGCGAAGCATCATTCTGCCCCTTCACATACGCACGGAAAGGCTTCACCTTTACTTTGTCTCCATCGGCTATCGGATAGATATTGCCGTTCTTCAGGAAGTAGCCCGCGGTGGGTGTATCCACACTCATCGTACCTACCATGAAGCTGTCTGTCGCAGGGATGGTTACCAGTTCCACGCCTGCGGCACTTTCGGCGCTGAAGGTGATGTCGCCTGTACCGGATGTTTGATAGAACAGCGGCTTGCCGGCTTCAAAATCGGTTTCTACGAGGGTAATCTCGTTGCTTTCCAACTCCAAAACCTGATAGTAAGTAACCTGACCGTCAGCTACAGAAGTAGGAACGAACGGCAGACAGATGGTTCCATATTGGGAGTTAACTGGCAGGGCACGGGTATAAGTAACCTTTTTGCTTTTCAACTTGAGGTGGTAACCTGCATACGCGCCAATACCCTCATCGTCAGTCAGCGTTATTTCGCCCAAAACAAGATTTCCCGAACCTTCCAATTCCGTTGCATTATCGAACGTACCTTCCAATACCAGTTCTCCGTTTACAACCAACTGGTTGGCTTTATCGACAGTCAAAGTCTTATCTTCCGGAATCGTCAGGGTGCTGCCCGCCGGGATGGTGACCACCGCGCCGCTGGGGATGGTGATATTCTCTTCCAGGGTATAGTTGCCGCCCACGGCGCTGTTCTGGCCGCTCTGGCCGTAGATCAGCCAGCTGCCGTCGCCGGTGGGGGCCAGCGGATTTTCATTGAAATCCGAATCCATAAATATCACACTGTTGGTCAGCAGGGTGGAGCCGTTCCCGACGGTCACAGACCTTGTGCTGCCAAAGGGGTTCTGGAAGTAGATGCCGCCCGCCTTGTCCGCCGATTCGCTCCGGGCGGTGAGGGAGCCGTTGTCGGATAGGGTCACGGAAGGGGAAGAGGAATCAATATAAAGGCCATAACTGTACTTTCCTGTGCCGCCGGTGGCGGTCACGGTGGCGTCGCTCACGGTGACAGACGAAAACATAGAGATGCCGTAACTGCCGCTATCGGTGGCACCGCCGGTGGCGGTCAGCGTCCCGCCCTGCACCGTAACCGTGCTGCCGTATACATAGAGACCTGTCGAATTATAATTTCCGCTAACATTGCCGCCGCTGGCGGTGACGCTGCCGCCTTGCTGGGTGAATGATCCAATGACAAAGATACCATAACTGCTGCCTGAGCTTGTCTCAGCCCCCTGCGCGGTCAGGCTGCCGCCGCCTTGGATGGTCAGATTCTCAGACACACGGATGCTCTGGGATTCGCCGTTTGGATCCTGAACGCCCTTGACGGTGCTGCTGCCCTCCAGCACGATGGTCAGGTCGCCCTCTGCGTAGATGCCCGCTCCGACATGACCGATGGTATTCGTGCCGTTGATGGTGGCGTCCTTCAGGGTCAGGGTGCCGTTGCCGTCGTAGTGGACATTGTAGTTGTCTGCGCTGGCCCCGTCGGCGGTCAGGGTGCCGCTTTCGTCGGTCGTCCAGTAGCCGCCGCTCTGCACATTGGTGCCGCCCACGGTGAGGGTGGTGGGATTGCCCGCCCATGTCTGTCCGGCACCGAATAAGCCGAGCAACGCTGTCAGCAGACAAAGGAGGCGCAGCCGGCTCTTATCGTATAGTTTGTTTCTTGTCTTCATTTTGTTATTCCGTTTATTTTATGGTCTGAATTTTATTGTTTGTCAATCGGCAAGGATATATCCCTCGCTGTCAGTTGCCAGTTCAGCCGTCGAAGTCTGGATGCTGAATGAAAGGGCTGTGTCTGCCGTTCCGCTTTCCGTCCAGCCGTCGGTACCCCAGTCGCCAACCGTAACGCTGTTGATGGTGGCACCATTCTTACCTACGGTTACGTTGAAGGTATAGGCTTTGCCCGATTCCAAACCGGTAGTCAGTTGCTCGTTGGCCATGACGGTAAGCGGAGTGCCGCCCTGAATGTTCAGCTTGACAAACGTTTCATTAGTAGCATACTTGCCCGGCAGCAGGACGGCGGTGAAGCTGTGTTTGGCTTCTGCCGAAGTGTCCTCGCTGAATAGTCCGGTTACTGTCGTTCCACTATTGGCAACAGTCAGTGTCTTTCCAGAAACTGGAGTCTCTGTGGTAGGTACCGTGAATGTAGGAGCCTGGAATACAGGTTTCTGTGTGGCGTACTGGTTGCCGTAACCGCTTATCTTCACGGTAACCTTGGTCAGGTGGTGCTTGAATGTCAGGTTCAGCGCGTCGCTCTTACTTTGTGACGCTGCCGCCGTCATATAGTCCGCACGGCCTATGTAATTGGTTTCAGTTGGATTGCTGCTGCTCTGGTCGGCCGGGAGTTCAAACTGCGTGTAGGAGTCCGTTTTCCCTTCCACGACGGGATAATAGGCTTCAAAGGTGTTTACATCGTCAGCCCAGACCATGTAGTCGGCTCCTGACGGCTCCCATGTGCCGCCGTTGTATTTGTAAACCGCCTTGTCCTTGCCCTGTACCGCACCTGTCGAGGTATTGGCTACCGAAATCAGGTCGCCTGTTTCCCATGCGTCGCCTGTTCCTGCCGTGTTTACACGGGTCTGCAGAGCCTCGATACCTGCACGGATGTGTACGGCCATCGGGTCGTTGGCATAGTCGGAAGAGATGAAATCATCTTCACTTTGGCAGCCTGCCAACACCAGTGCGAGGGCGGCAGCCGGAATATATTTTGCTATTTTCATTCTTGTTATGTTTATGAACGTTGTTTACTTTTATTCTGTTACTAAGTTGCCGCCTTGCTGTTCCTCACCCCATGGGTCGGCAGAAATGGTGCCCGTCGTCACTTTGTCGCGGCCTACGGTAAGATTCAGCGTGTACTGTTTGCCGCTGGCAAACGTAAGGTCTTTGTTGGATGTGAATGTATATACCTTTCCGTTGTTGTCGGTGATTTCCACCTTCAGGCTATGAGCGAAGGTCTGCGGTACGAGGATGCACTCGTATTGCTCGTTTTCGGTTGTAGCATACATGGTGATGGTCTGTCCGCTGTTGGTGGCGGTACCGGCTGTTCCGGCAGTCAGATTCACGGTAGTGGCCGTGGCGCAGTTGGAGAGCTTTACCGATGTGAAGGTCACTCCGTCTTCAAGTTCAGAGCCTTTTGTCAGTGTCACGTTCAGCTTGGACAGCGCATGTTTGAAGTTGATGTCGAGTGCCTTTCCGGCTGTGGCGTCCTGTCGTCCTCCGGTCCAAAGCAGGTCGGAAGCCTTGACGTTGTTCTCATTGCTCTGGTCGGTCTGCACCGTAAAGGTATAAGAATCCTCATTGTACACATGTGTTCTGGGCATATAAGCGTTATAGGTTACTTTTGCATCATTGCTTTTCCACAGGAGTTGTTCTCCGAACTTAAACGTCCAGCCATTGTTATATATCACTTCCAGGTTCGTGCAGTTGTAGCGTTCGTCGCTGTTCGTGCCTTCCGTTGTCAGGTAAAGTCCGAAACTGCTTCCGGTCAGGTTCGTGTTGTCATAACCGGCACGGGTGGCCATCGGGCCTACGTTCACATTCAGTCCGATAGGCGTGTCGGCATAGTCGGGCGTGTTGAGCACGTCGCTGTCGTTGGAGCAGGCTGCCAAAAGGGTGGCCAGCACTGCTGTTGCCAAAATGTTTGCTTTTTTCATTTGAACTATTTTCTGTTAAGTTGTTAATTATTTATCTTTCAAAGATTCCTTTTTCGGATGGAACCGGAATTCCGTCCGACGGTTTATTTTTCCTCCAATGTCGGCAGCGCTCCGTTGAGTACGTACTTCCAGCTTTCAGAATTCAATGCGGTGTTCATGGCGTCAGCGGCTTTCTTCCAGTTACCGTCCGTCACCTTGGCGGTTCCGCCGGTGCTTCCGCTGCCGGTGCCTTGTTCCTGATTGTTCTCCCAGTAGCAGGCGGTGAAAGTACCTTGGTCATTGCAACCAGCGATGCCGCCGATTCTATCTCTTCCTGAACTGGTGATTTCGCCCGTGGCGTGATAGCAGGCGGTTACGGTACCTTGGCCGTTTATACCCACCACGCCGCCGACATGAGCGTAACCATACGTTATCGTGGCAGTAACGTTGCCCGTGGAGTAGCAGGCCATGAGGAAGCTATTGTTTCCCAGGTTGCCCACCACGCCGCCGACAGAGCTAATGCCCGATACATCCGCTGTAGAATGGCAGCCATCGATGATTACCCCGAGATAGCTGCCTCCGGCTATTCCGCCGACATTGACACTACCCGTCACAGTCCCTTCCGCCGAGCAGCCGGAGATGGTGCCATAGTTTGATCCCGCAATGCCGCCGGTATCGGTGAACCCCTTACCTGTCACCGTGCCATTGACCGAGCAATTCTCTACAGTGCCATCGGTCTGTCCCGCAATGCCGCCGACGCAGTTTGCACCGGATACGCTTATATTTGCCAGCACCACGTTCTGCACCTTGCCTCCACTGCCGAGACAGCCAATCAGTCCTACATAGTCCGTTCCCGATTTGTCAATCTTCAGCCCCGTGATGGTATGGCCGCCGCCGTCGAAGTTGCCGGTGTATGGTCGGCTTTCAGTTCCTATCGGCGTCCAGTCGATGTCCGAGAGGTCGATGTCATTGTCGAGGATGATGTTGAGGTCGGTATCACCGCTGTTCACCACATCTGCCGCTACCTTCAGTCCTTCACCGCTGTAAATGGTGATGGTATTGGAATCGTATGAGTAGGCTTCGGTTGCTTCACCGCCATCAATGGAAGTACCGTTTTCCCAGTCCGACACGTTGATGCCCGCATCGTCCAGTTCGATCCTGTCGCGTCCCAGCACAAGGTTCACCGTAGTGTATCTGCCCGGTTGCAGGTCGATGTCCGCAGAGTGGGTATAGGTATATACCTTGCCGTTCTCCAACGTGACGTTGATGCTGCGGAACCCGCTCTGCCCGGGAATCATGATGCCGGCAAAGCTGGCGGATGTGCCCGTGAAGGGAATCACCACAAGGTTTTGACCGGTGGCCGGGGTTACCTCGACAGGATTCTCTAAATAATTCACGGTGGCTTCGGTGCATGCGGTTGCCGTTACCGAAACCACTTCGGGAGCGATTGTCCACTCGTTGCGGAACGAAAGGTTTACCACGAGCTTGGCCATTACATGCTCAAATTCCAGTTTCACGGCAGAACCGGTGGGCTTGGCCGTGGTCCTCGCCACCAGCAGGTCGCTCGCGGTCTGGTTATTGAAGTCCAGCGTATAGGGGTCGGCATCGTAATCGGTAGCTCCGTTGCGCTCGGGATAGATGCCGAGGAAATAGTGGTCGGACGTATTGTCGGCCCAAAGCATCTGCGGCTCGGCGGTCCATGTGCCGTCGCCGCCTAATGTATTGATGGAGTTGTCCACCACAAGCCGCTGCATGTCGTTGTCGGCTCCTAACCAGGCATAGACACTGATGCGGTCATTCGTCTCGAAGGTGGTCGAGTTGCCGCTATGGGCCACACGGGTCATGGCTCCCACGGATGCCGTTACCCTTATCTGTCCAAGGTCTTGCGGTGGCAGTACATCGCTGTCGGTGCTGCACGCAGCCAGCAGGGCAGCTGTTGTCGCCAATAATAGATTCTTTATATTCATACGTTTGCTTTTTTAACCAGTTATAAATATATAGTCAGCACAGCGGTTTACACATCCGGAAAAAATATGTTACCGCCATAGTCGCCTTCGAGCGGAGCCCAGTCGGTGATGGTGATGTCATTGTCTAAGGTGATTTCGTCGCGTCCCAATGTCAGGTTGACGGTGGTGTACTTGCCTGTTTCCAACGGGATGGAAACCCTTACGTTATAGACGTATGGCTCGTCAATGTCTTTTACCTTGATCTGTATTTCAATTAAATTGCTGTTAGGAATCATGATACCGGCATAGCTGCAGGCGTAGTTGGCTGCCGGTGTTTCCAAAGCCGGGATGTCTATCGCCTTATTGTCGCCCTGTGGCGTAATCTCTCCGGAGAGGAGATTGACGCTTGCCTCCGCCTTTGCAATGGCTCTGACCGATTCCACGACCGGTGTTCCGGACCACTGGCTGCGGAAATTCAGGTTGATGACTAATTTCGACATCAGGTGGCTGAAGGTCAGCGCCACGGGCGTGTTAGTGGGCGTTATGCCCTTGTTCTCAGTGCCGGCATTCATGGCATAAAGAAGGTCGCTTGCCTCCTGGTCTTCAGGGGTCAGTACATAGTTCATGGCTTTCAGGTCGCTTACCTCCTGCACCGGATAAATGCCCAGAAAGTAATGCGCCGAACTGCTGTTTGCCCACAGCATTTGCGGGCTGGCCGTCCATGTGCCGTCGTCGCCTAAGGTGTTGACGGAATTGTCCACCACAAGCTGCTGTGCATCGTCGGCTGCACCCAACCAGGCATAGACGCTGATACGGTCGCCCGTCTCAAACACCGATTCGTCGCCGTCGGTTGTCACACGGGTCATCTGCCCGATGGAAGCATCCACCCGGATCTCTTTTGCCGGAGCATAGCCGGGTTCATGGTCGTTCGTGCATGCCGCCAGTACAAGGAGTGCGGCAGCAACGGATAACATGCTCTTCATCATAACTCTATCTCTATTTTATTTGTTAATTATATTCCGGGATTAAAGATGTCATCACTCGTAATCCAGCCTTCGCCCCAAGGGTTAATGTCGGTGGCGGTGATATACATGTAGGGCTGCATTCTGTCGTATTCCAATGCCAGCTCGTAGCGTTTTCCGGCAAGCATCAGGGGAGCTTCTGCCGTGTATTCATGACGGGAGCCGTCGGCAAAGGTCATGACCATGTAGAGCATCGTGCAGGCTTCACCTTGTGCCGTCGGCATCAGGCGGGCATCGGTAGAGAGCGTCCCCCCGTCGGCAACGGCTTGCGGCAGGAGCGCATCTGTCTTTTCGGTGGAAGGTACGACGTAGCTGTTGTCATCGCCGCGCCGTGCCGGATAAAGGCAGGTGGCGGCATTGCGTACCGTGACGGCAAGCGATGCTCCTTCGGGCACGCCGTTGATACGGACAGCAAGCTCTGCCAGCAACGGAGCGACACGGATGACGGAGCGGAGGTTGACCCCGGTGTCGGTCACTCTCACCCCGGCCACGCCACCGACGGCGTGTGCGGGCGAAGCCGACGGGTCGGCAAGCGAAACGCGCAGCATGTCGGCTGTCCGGACACCGCCCTCGTAATCATACCGGTACGGCTCTGTCAGGCCGCAGACGCCTACAAGCGTATAGTCGCCCTCCGGCAGGCTGAACAGGCCGGATGCCAGTTCTTGCGGAGAGGAAAACTCGTGCGCTTCCACTTCATGCCCCTCCGCATCGTATATCCACAGGTTTACCGGACTTGTGCTGTCGGTCGGCTCGATGCCTTCAAGCCATTCCATGCCGACGGCAAGTCCGTGCCTGTCATTTTCGTGTATATCCTTGTCGCAGGCCGTCCATAGCGGCAACAGCATGAGCAGGGATACATATAGGCAATGTCTGATTGTCTTTTTCATCGTCTGTCCTCCTTTCTTTCCTTGTCTGTCACTTCGGCACGGCGGGCTTTCTCCGCATCCTTCTCGTTCACGTCGCTGCCACGCCCTACGGCTGTAATGCGTCCGGCTGCGATGCCACGACTTTCAAGCCACAGCTTGACTGCTTCGGCACGACGGATGGAATAGCGTTCGTTTACGCTCCGGCTGCCACGGGTGTCGCACCAGCCCGTCACGACTATGTGCATGTCGGGATGTTCTTTCAGTATGCCGAGTATCGTTTCAAGCTTGGATGTCTCGGACGGACGAAGCGAAGTGCTGTTGAAATCGAAATAGACAGTCGGGAATTCAAAATCGGTTTCGGTTGAATTGTCTGCTGCCGTGACGACAGTTTTCTGTGCCGTACTGTCCGTGACGGTCTGTTCCGGTATTTCCGCCGGGGCTGTTTCTACGGCATTGTCCCTCTCATCCTGCGGCTGACCGGTAGATGCCGGGTAAGCAATGCCGTGGTCTGCTTTCTTTCCGCTTTTCTTGCCGAACACGAAACTGACACGTATGCCGCTTTCCCATATATAGTTGGCTTTGTGCCCGCTCTTGGGAAGTCCGTCCATGCCGTCGCCCGTAAGGTAAGTGACACCGCTGTAAATGCCGACACCTATACCGCAGGCAAAACGGTATCCTGCCTGAATGTTTCCGCCTGCACCCAGATGCCATTCCGTATTTTCCTTGCATGCCTCTTTTCCGCCGTCAAGGGTGGACAGGGAGGCTTTCGTGCCAACGGCTGCCAGCAGGGGCGACACCTCCACGCTCCACCGGCTTTGACGGGTGGACGGGAAAAAACCAAGCACATCGGCATTGAGCTGCAAACCGTAGCGTTGCGTCGTTACACTGCTTTTCAGGCCGGCATAGTCCCAGCCTTCCATTCCGAGTACCGGAGCATGATAACGGACACCGTCCGAACCAAGCCAGTAATTGCCGGAGATGCAGCAATCTCTCTGGCTCATGCTCATTTTCCCGAAAACAGCCAGAGCCTCCAAAGAAAGTACAGGATTGAAACGGTAGCCTCCATAAACTCCGCCGCTGAATCCCGCACGGGTCTTGTCGAAACCGAAACTGCTGAACTGGCTCACACCGAAGGGTACGCCACCTTGCAGACCCACATACCAGCCGGGAAATTTGGTATTTTCAGAAGCATCCTGGGCCATGAGCGGAGCTGCACAGAGCAGGATGCAGAGTAACAGAATATAGTTCTTTTTTTTCATATTATAGGTCATTATCACTTGATGCTGCTAAGTTTTTAATGTGTCAAAATGGGGTATACGAAAATGAAAAAGGGTGGGAACTCCTGTAAAAAGGAGTTCCCACCCTTGTGTATATCAATGAAAATAAGTATATTAACGCGCGAATTACGCCGGGTGTAATGTGTGTGTGTGTGTGTGTGTGTGTGTGTGTGTGTGTGTGTTTACACAAATCTCACACATTTCCAAATTTGCAACACACTTTTTTGAATACAGGTATATGCACGATGCAGCGGACAACGGAATGTTGCCTGAACAGATTGCCATATTTCCTGAAATGTGCTGTAAATCAAAATACATTGTCATTCAATTATTAAATTCCGTTTGCAAAGTTAGCGGATTTTAACGGAAAGTGAGAGGACAATCTTAGAAAATTTGAAGGACAATTCAAGGAAAAATGCTCATAATGAGGGACAATTCAGGGAATTTCCTTAAATTGTCCTTCTGTATTCTTGTCCTGCATCCCGGATTTCAGGTTTCGGCTGTAAGTCCTTACATTGGAAAAACCGCAATGTGTGGCAATGTCTTCACGGCTTGCCGAAGGGTGTTCTTCCCGGTATCGGACAGCGGCCTCAATCCTGAGCCGTTTCAGTTCCTTATAAAAGGAACCGAAACGTTCTTTCATGACAATGGATACATATTTCCGGTTGCTCTTTACCGCATCTGCCAGTTCGCCGATTTTCAGGTTCGGATTCAGGTAAAGCCTGTCCTCGGTCAATGCTGCCCGTATTTTCGCTTCCAGTTCATCCTTGGCATCAACAGACAGCAGGCTGCTGCCGCTTCCCCGGTCGGACAGTACCGTTTCTATTTTTTCCGCTATGAGTTCTTCCGCTTCTTCCACCACTTCCCTGTATTCTTTCCGTTGCGGATGCAATATCCGTATCAAAAGTACGATGTGCATGACAGAAATGACCAGCTGGAACCACATGTTATAATTATGGTCGCCTGTAAAAAACAGCCACCATGCGGCTCCCAGATACAGCACCGGCATGAATACGACAAAACCGGCAAAACGTACCGGAAAATCTTCACTGTTGGAATATTCTTCCTGCATGTGTAGGCGAATCTGGCGCAACAGCCAGCTTGTGGTATGCAACAGCATGGCTGTAAGCAGCAGGGAATATCCTCCGATAAGGAGAAGAAGCATATCACGATGGCGGTAGAGGGTATCTCCGCCAATCCAGCCGTATATCCAACAGACCAGTATAATGACAAGAGGAATGATACCGGACAATACAAATATCAGTCTGCGGTGTCTTGTCTTGCTGAAGAAAAACCGGCGGAACGACAACACGCCCGCACCGGGCAACAGCAGCATAAGAAAAACACGCATAAAGAAGTATGCGTCCGGGCTGTCCATGCGGAAAAGCCATACCACAGGCAAGGCAAAACAGGCATAGATAATTGTGATGAGCTTGCGGGCCGGATAAAAATAGATTTCTTCCTCGTCAAACGGACGGCACATGTGGAAATAACGCACCAACGCACAAAACAGTGACGTAACGACCAGTATCAGGCAGGATGCCGCATAATATATTTCAGGACCTTGTATTATCATTTCGGATTTCTAAAAATTTTGCGAATTTACAAAAATCCGTTCGTATTAGGCCTCTAATCAGAGCTTTTTATCATCTAACCCCTTTATTTTTCATATGTATGTCAAAGAACGACAGATTATTTTTTTAGACATGTCAAGTATTGGGGCATGGTCACGAATTGGTAACGCTGCAATGTCCGGACCTGGCTTTTTCATTGCTTTTTCTGTTTATCACTTTTTATTCGTACTTTTGTGGCGTATATCTTGAAATGGGGTTGTATATAGTGTAATAAACCGAATAATACGTATGAAAAAAGAAGTAAAGAGTCAACGTTTGCAATCGTTGGATGCCTTGCGGGGATTTGACATGTTTTTTATTATGGGCGGAGGAGCTCTGTTTGCCGGATTGGCAACCTGCTGTCCGATTCCGTTTTTTCAGGCAATAGCCAGGCAGATGGAGCATGTGCCCTGGCATGGGGTTGCTTTTGAGGATATGATTTTTCCTCTATTCCTTTTTATTGCAGGTATTTCCTTTCCTTATTCTTTGGAAAAACAGAAAGCGTGTGGGATGAGTTCGGCAGCCATCTACCGTAAGGTGATCCGCCGGGGACTGGTTCTGGTACTGCTGGGTTGCATTTACAACGGACTGCTGGATTTTGATTTTGCTCATTTGCGTTATGCCAGTGTTCTGGGACGTATCGGCCTGTCCTGGATGTTTGCAGCCTTGCTTTTTCTGAATGTGCGGACACGTGTCCGTATGGGAGTTGTAGCCTTGCTTTTTATCGGTTACTGGGCGCTGCTGGCCTGTTTTCCGGCGCCGGATGGCAATGGAGATCCTTTTTCCATGGAAGGGAGTCTGGTCGGTTATGTAGACCGGATGTTTTTGCCGGGACAGTTGTATTTGGGAATTCATGATCCGGAAGGGCTTTTAGGTATTATTCCTGCTGTCGGAACAGCCTCTTTGGGTATGCTGACGGGAGAATGGATCAAGCGGGAAGGACTGCCTGAACTGCGGAAGGTCGCTCTGCTGGCCTGTGCCGGAATGGTGCTGGTCGTTGTCGGATGGATATGGGATCTGGTTTTCCCGATCAATAAAAACTTGTGGACAAGTTCGTTTGCCTGCCTGGTAGGTGGTATATCCATGCTGCTGTTTGCCTTGTTCTATTACCTGATTGATGTACGGCACTGTCATCGGTGGACTTTGTTTTTCCGGGTCATCGGGATGAACTCCATTACGATCTATCTGGCTCAGCGCTTCATTGATTTTGACTATACGGGCCGGTCTCTTTTCGGCGGACTGGCATCACTTTTCCCGGAATCATTCCAGCCGCTGATACTGGCACTGGCCTATATTGCCGTTTGCTGGGGATTCCTGTACCTGCTTTATCGTCAAAGGATATTCCTGAAGGTGTAAATCATGTAATAAAACATATAGAGAGATTGTAAAATTTAGAAAGCGTAGCGAACCGATGGGAAACAGAGTTTGTTACGCTATATTTTTTCTCTCCGTAAAAGCCCAGTGGTAACTTGTCTTTGATGTACTTTGTTACTGTTGACGGCGAGGTTAAGGAGTTCGGCTGCAAGATGGAAGCTTGGGGACGAGGTATAGGGCTTATTATGGAAAGTTGTAGAGAGCAAGGACTTCCTGCACCGGAAATCAAAGTTGTTCCGCCATTCGTGAATCTCACAATATGGTTTAAACACTCACTGGCTGGTGAAGTGAAAAACATCTACACCCCAAGTGAAAGATTCATACACTCCAAGTCACACCCCAAGTGATGATGATTTCACCTCAAGTCATGACGAAATACAGAAGAAGTCGAATATCATGACACCCCAAGATAAGGTGTTTGAATTTTGTAAATCACCGAAAAGTATAGTTGAAATAGCTGAAATGCTTGGAGTGAACGATAGAAGATGGGTACGCAAGAAATATATAGCTCCGTTTATCGGTATAAAACTTCAAATGACTATTCCAGATAAACCGAATAGTCAGAATCAGAAATACGTCAGTATTGAGAAATGATATCGAAAGTAGCCAATCTTTTTGTCCTGTCAAGTATTTTGGCTACTTTTGCCCAAGATTTATTTGATAGCAAAGTTTCGTAAAACGACTTAAATATCTCGTAAAAAGTTGACTTTTCAAATGGTTATGTTAAACCGTTAAAAATCTAAATAAAAGACTATGAATTTAAGAAATAAAATGCTTTGGGCTGGATGTCTGGGTTGGAAAGCCGGAAAAACGGCTGATAAAACTGCAAATGCCAACTGATAAATATATTTTTAATCTGTATAAAACCTTGTTTAACGTATGAAGTATTTATTGATTATCTGGGCTTGCCTGTGTACTTTGTTCAATCTGCAGGCAGCAGAATACAGTGTGGTTCCCAAACCTTTGTCGGTGAAGGAAACGGGTAAACCGGCTTTTGTGTTTACTCCCCGGACAGTTGTCTATGTCACTCCGGCTTCCAGGCAGATCGGAGAATTGTGGATTCAGTCTGTCAGCCGTTCGCTTCCCTTTCAGTTGCAGCTGAAGGAGGTGTCCAGTGTAAAAGGGAAGAATGGCATCGTGTTTGATCTGTCGAAGAAAAACCGTTCGTCGGAGGCATATACGCTGGATGTCAGTGATAAAAGAATTGTTGTCAGGTCGGAAGGTCTGGCAGGACTCTTCTACGGAGCGCAGACACTGACACAGCTGATGCCTCCCGAAGTGGTAGGAAAAGAAAAACTGGAAGGTGACATTATCGTGCCGTCGCTTCAGATCAATGACAAGCCTCGCTTCCAGTGGAGAGGATATATGAAGGATGTCAGCCGTACATTCTATTCGGTTGATGTGCTGAAGAAGTATATTGACATCATGTCTCTTTACAAGATGAATACCTTGCATCTTCATCTGACGGACGACCAGGGATGGCGGGTGGAAATAAAGAAATATCCACGGCTTACTTCCGAGAAGGCTACACACTATCCCGTGCAGTTTGGCCAGCCGGAAGGAAGAAGCGGGTTCTATACGCAGGAAGAACTGAAGGATCTGGTGGCTTATGCTGCTGCCCGCCATGTGCAGATCGTTCCGGAAATAGACGTGCCGGGACATTGCTGGCCTGTGCTTATTAATTATCCGGAACTGGCTGTCAATGATTCGTTCTATCCGGATTATGTGATGCCGTTCTGCGAGACTTATCATGTGTGGGGCCATCAGTTTACTCCCAACACGCTGGATCCGTCGAATGAGAAGGTATATCAGTTCCTTGATGATGTGTTTACTGAAATTGCAGCCATATTTCCTTCTGAATACATCCACTTCGGAGGAGATGAAGTCCGTCATATCCTGTGGGAAAAGAATGAGCATATTCAGAACTTCATGAAGGAAAAAGGAATGAAGAATGTCATGGAACTTCAGAGTTATTTCGTGACGAGAGTTTCGGCCATCATTGCCGGCAAAGGCAAGAAGCCGATCGGATGGAATGATATTCTGGCTGATGCCGGCAATCTGCCTGAAAATGCTCACATCATGTCATGGCTTGGCAGTTCTGCTGTAAAGGATGCGGCAAAGTATGGTTTCCCGACGATTGCCACTCCTGCCAGTCATCTGTATTTTGACATCCGTCAGGGTACACCGGATGACGGCCTGCTGTCGGACCTGGCTTATCCTTATGCCATCACGTTGAGCGATGTCTATGGATACGATCCGGCTGAAGGTCTGACTTCGCGGGAGCTGGATTGTCTGCTGGGAGTGCAGGCGAATATGTGGCCGGCTGTGCCGCAGGAGGTGAAAGACATTAATCTGCAGAACTTTCCGCGACTGCTGGGACTGGCTGAAATTGCCTGGGCAGACGGCAAGAAAGACTTTGCTGATTTTGAGAACCGCATGAATACGCAGTATAAGAGACTGGATGCCCTGAAAGTTGACTATTACCGTCCTGACTGTCATGTCATCGCAACCTGGTCGCCGGAAAAGGTTTCTTTCATTGACTATACGACATGGGAATTTGATGTCACTGATAAGGTGTATGACAACGGCCGTGCGATGGCGGGACTTTTCTATACCAAGGGGAATGACCGCCTGAACATCAAGAGTATGCAGCTGCTGGAAAACGGCAAGGTCATAGCTGAAGATCTGCACCGGGGATTTGCTGATGAAACCCGTACCACCGGAAAAAGAAAGAATTATCTGTATTATCTGGATGTGAAGAACTACCGGAAAGATGCGAAATATACACTGAGAATGGAAGTTTCCGGTTACCGGGGTACGGACTCTTATGGAAATGTGATCTTTAGCCTTTCTCCTTATGTGCCTTTCCAGAGTGTGGAATCGGATAAAACAGGCCGAAAGTAACTTGATGACATTGCGTCTGCCTTTCGGTGGAAGGTGTTTTCATACATTTATATTTTTCCGGAGCCTGCAAGGGCAGCTGGGGCATAATGAGTCAGATACAGAAACATCGGCCGGCTTATGTCGTGTCTGTCGATAAAGGTGACAGCTGAGTCTGCAATTGTATGTGGGTTAAATCATTGCGTGAATAAGAAAAATCTTTTCATTGGAGAGGATGATTGCAAAAATGAAAGATTTATTGGAGTGAAACAAAGAAAAGTGACTTTAAAAATCACTAAATGAGAACATACGGACAGGCTTTTCCTTTGGACTTCTCCCTGGGGTGATTAACTTTGTGAGTATAAACACTTAAATTTGTGATACAAATATGGAGAAGCATGTATTATGGAGCGCATTGGCATCTGCGCTGGTTCTGGCATCCTGCAATGCGGGGAAAGGAACTGTAACGGAGAATGAACTGAAAGGTAACTGGGTGGAAGTGATGCCTGCCAATCAGCAGATTGTACAGGGAGTAACCCTGGAAGAAGGAGGCAAGGCAACTTCCATCGGAATGGCAACCTTGAAATATGAACGCTGGAAACTGACTGACGGTGCCCGGCTGATACTGGAAGGAAAAAGTATCGGTAACGGACAGACGATTGATTTTGCCGACACACTAGATGTTGTTTCCCTCAGTGGAGATACTCTGACGTTGGGAAAGGGTGAGATGTACCGCATCCAATATGTACGTCAGCAGGAAGGTGAAGGTCTGATCGGGGGCAGCGATGCGGCCATGGGATATACCTGGTCAAAAATGCTTCAGAAGAAAATACGTGTATTCGAAGAGGGTACCCGTGTACATTCTGTGGCTGATCCGAATTCGTCTGTTGCCGGCTATCTGGTTTTTGCATCCGATTCTTCGCAGGTAGAGTTCTTCTATCCGGAAACGGATGTGGTGCTTGACCGCAGAACACGTCCGGACGGTACACCTGTATGGAATGTGGAGGATGATGATACGTATCTGGTGGAAAAGGCTGAGTCGGAATGGCTGGTCTCCAGACGGGGGCAATTGCTGTATGCCACCAGTGGAGTGGAAGATCTGGTGAAAGCTGCCTTTGTGGCCGATGGCGGTGAGGAAATTGAGATTCTTTTCTTCGGAAAGGCTGGAGTGGCTCAGATGAACCGGAATGGAGTCTACAGTCTGTTGCGTCAGTATCGTACGGCTTCCGGTTATGGTTATAAGAATCCGGTATTCGATCTTCGCGGAAAGGGGCAGGAAGCTGTGCTGACTACTGTGTCGGACGGAAGCCGTCTTGCTCTGAAAGAAAAAAATAAATAATTATGAAATATCTGGCTTTATTTTTGGCAGCCGGTCTGTGTGCGACAATAGCTGATGTTCCTTCCAGAAAAGCGTATGAAGGATTTGAATGGGAACGTGTGACAGGCGCTGGTCTGAGTTTCTGGGCACAGCATAATCCGGATATCAGGGTGATGGCAGATCCTTCCTTGCCGGGCGCCGTAGTTGTCCGGAACGGAGATACAGCTCCCAGGAAAGTCATTCAGGTCTTTGAACTGAAAAACCGTTCCATCGAGGATGTACTTCCTCTTCTGCAGAAAGAGGAAGGATGGGATGCAAGTCAGTCCTGTCAGTTCAAGGAAGTAAAATCCGGACGTGAAGGAGTGAAGCGTTATCTGCTGGTTCCTGCCGGTTCATACGCAGCTGAAGTAGACAAGCAGATGAAGGAAGAGCCTGTGCCTTCCACTTGCAGCGGATGGGGTGTCGGGAATAGTGGCATGCGCTATTTTGAGGTACAGGATTCTCATCCCGACCGGGCTGTTTTCGTTGAGATTGGTCAGGATGCTCCTTTGTTTGATGAAAGCAGTATCTGTCTGACCGCAATGGATGCTGTATCCGACTCCACACAGGTGTTGTATAATCTGTCGGGAGAAGTACGTATCGGTCATGAAGTACGTTCGTTCCGTCCGGAAAACAGTGATAAGGAGTACTGGCTGGTGGACAAGACAGGGACTCTGACAGAAATTTATGACCGGAAGACAGGCGGACAGAAGAATGGCAAACCTCTCCAAATGATGTTGAAACTGGAATATAACGGCAAGTGGGATGACGGATTTGCTGCGGACTATGACGGAGTTTATTTCGTTCGGGAAGTGCTGGACGGACAGAAAAATCCTGAAGGTCTGAAAAAAGATTGAAGCTCAGAATGTGCTTGAAACGAAGAGCGGATTTACCAGGCCGCAGGAGCGGAAAAAAGAGAGGTTGGAGTACAGGTATAAAAAAAGGAGTACCGCTGTACTCCAACCTTTTTATTAACCTTAAATCTAATACTATGAAAACACGATGCAAAGGTACGGGTTTTCCGGTTAATTGCAAATCTTTTCAGAAGAAAAATATGTTTAATAACATCTTTTAAATCCTTGAAAGTCTTTTAAAGTTTTCTCAGTTCCTGATACAGGCGTTGTACGGGAAGTCCCATAACGTTATAGTATGAACCTTGAAGTCCGGTTACTCCGATAAAGCCGATCCATTCCTGGATACCGTAGGAGCCGGCTTTGTCCATGGGGTGGTATTTTTCCACATAATAGCTGATTTCTTCTTCGCTCAGGGTATCGAATGTCACTTCGGTGGTAACGGCAAAGCTGCGCTGTTGGCTTGCGGTCAGGATGCAGACACCGGTAATTACCTGATGAGTACGTCCGGAAAGCAAAGTGAGCATCCGGCGGGCATCTGCTGCATCGTGTGGTTTGCCCAGTACCAGTCCGTCCAGATAAACAATGGTATCGGCTGTAATGATGAGTTCGTCCGGTTGCAGGGTAGTGCGGTAAGCATCTGCCTTCTTGCTTGCGATGTAGAGAGAAATTTCCTCGCCCTTGAGTGTGTCGGGGTAACTTTCGTCAATACCGGGCAGCACTTTGGTTTCAAATTCGATGCCCAGTCCGGCAAGCAGTTCCCGGCGTCTCGGAGAGTTGCTTGCCAGTTTGATATGATATTTCTTCAGATTGTCCAGCATAATTTTTAGTTTTGAGGGTTGAGATTTCTGTTTCTGGCTTTATTACCAGCCGAAAGCCTGTTCGTGTGACATCCATTTTCCCTGGGCCTTGAGCACCTGTTCGATGACATCGCGTCCGCAGCCATGACCTCCGTTACGGTGAGAGATGTATTTGCAGACGGCCTTGATTTCGGGAGCAGCGTCTGCCGGACAGCAGGGAAGTCCCACCAGGCGCAACACTTCATAATCGGGGATATCATCGCCCATGTAAAGCACCTCTTCGGGTTTCAGGTCGTATTTCTGCATCAGTTCGTGGTATTCTTTGGTCTTGACGGCAGCTCCCAGACAGATATCCTGTACGCCCAGTCCTTTGTAACGTTCGCGTACGGCTTCTGTTTTTCCACCGGTGATGATGGCTACATGCAGACCGCATTTCACGGCCAGTTGCAGGGCATATCCGTCTTTGATGTTGACGGTACGCATGGGCTCTCCATTGGGATGAAGCAGGATGGTTTCGGTGCTTAGCACTCCGTCTACGTCGAAGAAGAGTGCCTTGATTCGGGTTAAATCGTAGTCTATCATAAATTACAGATTGATGTTACGGGTTTGACTTTTTTGTTTTTTCGGCATAAGCCCGGATGTTCCGGCTGATGTTCCGGTAGATTTCGGCCAGTTCCGGTTCACTTTCCAGCATGTGCAGATGATCTTCCATGATGTTGCAGTCGTTCCGTCGGGCCGGACCGGTCTGTGCTTCTTCGGGCGTCAGGTAGTGTATTTTCCGGGTTGTTTCCTCGATGAGTGGAAGCATGGATTCAAACGGAAGCCCGTGTTCGCTGAGCAGGTGATGACACACTGCATACATGTGGTTGGCAAAATTACAGGCGAATACGGCTGAAATGTGGAGATATTTGCGCTGCTCGGAAGAAGCTTCATATACCTTTTCGCTGAGGCGCTGTGCCAGCTGCATCAGCAGACGGGTATCTTCTTCTGAGTTGGCCTCGATGAAGAACGGGGTAGTCGTGAAGTCTATATCCCGCTGTTTGCTGAAGGTTTGCATGGGATAGATCACTCCGTGTCGCCGGGCCAGTCCGTTCCAGATACTCATGGGAACGCTTCCGGCCGTATGCACAAAGAGAGCATCCGGATTGCGTCGTGTCAGTGCAGGAAGTATTTCGTTCAGAGCCGAGTCCTTGATGGAAACGATGTAGAGATCGCTTCTGGCATCAATCTCGTCCAGACGGGTGGTGAAGGCAGTATGGAGCCGTCCGGCCAGTTCACGGGCCGATTCTTCCGTGCGGCTGAATACCTGCCGGATGCAGCAGTGGTGTTGCGACAGGGCTTGTGACAGGTGGGTAGCCACGTTGCCTGCCCCGATGAATGTCAGGTTATACAGATGTGTTTCGTCCATAATCAGCGTGAAGATATAAAATAAAGAATCACTCCCACAAGCAGCAGAGCCAGCGGAAGCAGGTAGGCAGACATTTGTCCCAGCAGGGCAATGACCAGTCCGATGTTCTGGATGAGCCAGATTCCGGCCAGAATGATTCCCACCGACTTGTCGCTCTTGAACCAGAGGAAGATGACGGCGGCATACAGCAGCATGGTGTCTTTCTGCATTACCCAGGGCAGTCCGTGGCTGCTGAAGCCGATCCATTTGTCAAGCAGATAAAGGATGCCCATCAGTACCAGGAATACCCCAGTGGCCTGATAGGTGTCTTTGTGGTTGGATGCCGACATGGTTATTTTCCTCCATATTTGTTAAGGTGTATCTTTTCCCATTGCAGGTGGCTTTCATCAAACGGTTTCCGTTCCATGCCTTTGTGACCGATGGCAATGATGGAAAGAGCCTGTAGCTGGAGAGGCAGGTCGAGTACCTCATGCACATATTCGTTGGCGGGCACGCCGTCTGCTGTAAACCGTTCACGCAGTTGAACCCAGCAGCTTCCCAGTCCCAGATCTTCGGCCTGCAGCTGGATCAGGATGGAGGCCACGGAGGCATCTTCGATCCAGACATCGCTTACCATCGGATCGGCAGTAACAACGATGGCCAGGGCCGCATCGCTCACGAAGGTTGCTCCCGATTCCTTGCAGTGCGAAAGTTTTTCCAGAGTTTCCTTGTCGTCCACCACGATGAACTGCCAGCAGTTGCTTCTTTTCGATGAAGGAGCCATCAGTCCTGCCTTCAGCAGACTTACCACCTGTTCCTGGGTCAGTTCCTCTTCCGTGAATTTTCGGGTACTCCGCCGCTTTTTGATCAGATCGCTGAAATTTTCCATAAATAATTGTTTTTGATGTGACAAATATAGCCTTTCTTATGCAAATGCTCAAAAAAAATCCTAAATTTGCATACATGGCGCTCCGATTGTCTACATATTATCATTCGGAAGATATTCCTGCCTTGCCGGGCGACAACCTCTTCCATTCTACCGAACTGTTCCGGGTGCTGGAGCAGACTCCCGGCTATACACCTGTCATGCTTGTAGCCTTTGAAGGAGAAAGTCCCGTGGGTAAGCTCCTGTCGATCACTCGCCGTCAGTTTTCCCTGTGGGGAGGATGGTCGAAAACCTTTGTATACGGAGTAGGGGATTATTTCGGAGGCAGCATGAAGCGGGAAGAAGTGTTCCGGGAAATGCTGGCCTATCTGACCTTGCGTCACGAAGAGGATTCTTTTCTCATAGAGTTCCGGAACCTGGAGGAACCGCTGTTCGGTTACCGTTACTTCCGGGCTAACGGCTATTTCCCGGTCAAGTGGTTGCGGGTGCGCAACTCCATTCATCAGGAACTCATAGACAAGTGGATGAGTGCTTCCCGGAAACGGCAGATCCACAATGGACTGAAGCATGGAGCCGTTATGGAAGTAGCCCGGAGCGAGGAAGATGTGTGTGCCCTGTTTACCATGCTTCGCCAGTATTACCTGCCCAAGGTTCATCGTTATTTTCCGGATATCCGTTTCTTTCTGTCCCTGATCTCGGAACCTTCCCGACGGGAGCTCGGCAAAATTTTCGTAGTCAAATATAAAGGTAAGGTGATCGGAGGATCGGTCTGTCTGTTTTCAGGTGACTGTGCATACTTGCTTTTCTCCGGAGGAATGCGCAAGAGTTATGCTTGGCTCTATCCGGGTGTACTGGCCGTGTGGAATGCCATGCTTTATGCACGTGAGCAAGGATATGCCCATTTTGAATTCATTGATGCCGGATTGCCGTTCCGCCGCTACGGTTTCCGCGATTTTATTCTTCGTTTTGGTGGCAAACAGCTCAGCAGCCGGAGATGGTTCCGGGTGAGATGGGAATGGCTGAACCGTCTGCTGATTAAAATTTATGTGTGAGGTGAGCTGCTGGAAAAGGATTTTTTAGGCAGATTCTAATAATATTTATCCGAAAAAGTTTCGCGTTTTAGCACAAAATTGTTTTCTTTGTGCAGTTGATGCAAATTGACTTTGATTTAATACCTTTAAAGAAACGCAATTATGAAAATTTCTCACATTGAACATCTGGGCATTGCCGTAAAAAGCATTGAAGAGGCCCTTCCTTATTATGAGAATGTACTCGGTTTGAAATGTTATAATATCGAAACCGTTGAAGATCAGAAAGTAAAGACTGCCTTTCTGAAATGTGGAGACACTAAGATCGAGCTGCTGGAGCCGACCGGTCCGGACAGTACCATCGCTAAGTTTATTGAAAACAGGGGCATGGGGGTACACCATGTAGCTTTTGCCGTTGAAGACGGTGTAGCTCAGGCTCTGGCCCAGGCTGAGGGTGAAGGCATCCGTCTGATTGACAAGGCACCGCGCAAGGGCGCAGAAGGTCTGAATATTGCTTTCCTGCATCCGAAGTCAACGATGGGAGTACTGACCGAACTTTGTGAAAAATAATGAAGAGTTTGAATATGATACGCAGAGACACGAAACAACGGGATTCGCAGTGATCCGTTCCCCGTTGTTTTGTGTCTCTGTATTTACATTAATTATCTAATACCTGATACCATGAGCAATCAACTTGAAAAAGTAAAGGAGCTTATTGAACTGCGCGCACAGGCACGTCTGGGCGGCGGGGAAAAAGCGATTGAGAAACAACACGCAAAAGGAAAGTACACTGCCCGCGAACGTATCGCGATGTTGCTGGATGAAGGCAGCTTCGAAGAAATGGATATGTTTGTCAAGCATCGTTGCACGAATTTTGGTATGGACAAGAAGCATTACCTGGGTGACGGTGTTGTAACCGGTTACGGTACGATTGAAGGGCGTCTGGTATATGTATTCGCACAGGATTTCACGGTTTCTGCCGGTTCTCTTTCCGAGACCATGTCACTCAAGATCTGTAAGGTGATGGATATGGCCATGAAGATGGGAGCTCCCTGCATCGGACTGAACGACTCTGGTGGTGCACGTATTCAGGAGGGTATCAATGCACTGGCCGGTTATGCAGAGATCTTCCAGCGCAACATCCTGGCTTCGGGAGTAATCCCGCAGATCTCCGGTATTTTCGGACCGTGTGCAGGAGGTGCCGTTTATTCTCCGGCTCTGACAGACTTTACCCTGATGATGGAAGGTACTTCCTATATGTTCCTGACCGGACCGAAGGTGGTGAAGACCGTAACGGGTGAAGACGTTTCACAGGAAGATCTGGGAGGTGCCAGCGTGCATTCTACCCGTTCGGGTGTGACTCACTTCACTGCTTCTACGGAAGAAGAAGGTCTGGCTCTGATCCGTAAACTGTTGAGCTATATTCCTCAGAATAATCTGGAAGAACCGCCTTATGTGGACTGTACTGATCCAATTGACCGTCTGGAGGATTCTCTGAATGAAATTATTCCGGACAGCCCCAATAAGGCATACGATATGTATGAGGTGATCGGTGCGATTGTTGATAACGGTGAGTTCCTGGAAGTGCAGCGTGATTTTGCCAAGAATATCATCATCGGCTTCGCCCGTTTCAACGGACAGTCAGTAGGTATCGTGGCCAACCAGCCTAAGTTCCTGGCCGGTGTGCTCGACTGCAACGCTTCCCGCAAGGGGGCACGTTTTGTCCGTTTCTGCGATGCCTTCAACATTCCTATCGTTTCGCTGGTAGATGTGCCGGGATTCCTGCCGGGAACAGGACAGGAATACAATGCCGTTATCCTGCATGGTGCAAAATTGCTGTATGCTTACGGAGAGGCTACTGTGCCTAAGGTGACTATTACCCTGCGCAAGTCTTATGGAGGTTCTCACATTGTGATGAGCTGCAAGCAGTTGCGTGGCGATATGAACTATGCATGGCCGACAGCCGAAATTGCCGTAATGGGTGGTGCCGGTGCAGTTGAGGTACTCTATGCCAAGGAAGCCAAAGAAGCTCCCGATCCGAAAGCCTTCATGGCTGAAAAGGAAGCAGAATATACCAAGCTGTTTGCCAACCCTTACAACGCTGCGAAATATGGCTATATCGACGATGTAATCGAACCGCGTAATACACGTTTCCGCATCATCCGCGCCTTGCAGCAGTTGCAGACCAAGAAACTGTCCAACCCGGCTAAGAAGCATGGCAATATTCCTTTGTAACCCTTAAAATGCATGATTATGAACAGATATAGAACCGGAATATTTCTTTCCCTGCTTCTGCTGGTCGGCTTTACTTCCTGTCAGGAAAAGAAGACGAACACCAAGCTGGTGCTGAACGAGGTACTGGTGGACAATGTTTCCAATTTTCAGGATGACTATGGTGTTCACAGCGGATGGATTGAAATATTCAACCAGTCATACAGCAGTGCCGATCTGGCAGGCTGTCTGCTCCGGGTGAGCAGTCAGCCGGGTGATACGGCTACGTATTTCATTCCGAAAGGAGACGTGCTGACTCTTGTCAAGCCGCGTCAGCATACGCTTTTCTGGGCGGACAATGCTCCCCGCAGAGGTACGTTCCATACCAACTTTGAGTTGAGCAAGACAGAGGCCAACTGGATTGGTCTTTACGACTCCGGACGCAAGCTGCTCGATCAGATTGTAGTTCCGGCAGGAGCTTTACAGGCTGACCAGTCGTATGCCCGGGTGAGCGACGGAGCTGCCCAATGGGAAGTGAAAGGTGGTCATGAGGACCGCTATGTTACTCCGAGCACGAATAACCAGACCATCGAAAGTAATCTGAAAATGGATAAGTTTGAGCAGCATGACCCGGTGGGTATTGGTATGGCAATCTCGGCCATGAGCGTTGTGTTCCTCGGTCTGATTCTGCTTTATGTTTGCTTTAAGTATGTGGGCAAGCTGGCCATTCGTCTGCGCAAGCGGAATGCCATGCAGGTACACAATATTACCGATAAGCAGGAAGCCAAGGAAAAAGGTCTCGGTGAAGCTCCGGGAGAAATCATTGCTGCCATCTCCATGGCTTTGCATGAACACCAGGGAGCCGATCATGATGTGGAAGAAACCATTCTGACCATCAGCCGGGTGAAACGAAGCTATTCACCGTGGAGCTCGAAGATTTATACGTTGCGTGAAACTCCCCATAAGAAATAATCCTCTTAAAACAGAAAAGAACCATGAAAGAATACAGATATAAGATCAACGGAAACCTGTACAAGGTAACCGTTGGAGACATTGAAGAAAATCAGGTACAGGTAGAAGTGAACGGTACTCCCTATAAGGTGGAACTGGAGAAGAAAGCCACTCCGAAGATCAAGCCGGTCATGCGTACGGCTTCCACCACTCCGGCTGCTCCTCCTCCCGCTGTTTCCCGTCCGGCCGCACCTTCCAGCAAGGGTAGCATCAAGTCTCCGCTGCCGGGTGTGATTCTGGATGTCAAAGTGAAGGAAGGTGATGCCGTGAAGCGCGGACAGACCCTGATGATCCTGGAAGCCATGAAGATGGAAAACGACATCAAATCCGACCGCGACGGAAAGGTTACCTCTATCAAGGTAAGCAAGGGCGAATCGATTCTTGAAGGTACTGACCTTATAATCATTGAATAATTATGGGAGAGTTTTTTAGTTTCTTACAGAATAACCTGGCCGATTTCTGGACCTATACCGGTTTCCACAATGCCACTACGGGGCACCTTGTGATGATTCTGATCGGTATATTCTTCATTTATCTGGCCGTAGCGAAGGAATTTGAGCCGATGCTGCTGATCCCCATCGGATTCGGTATGCTGATCGGTAATATTCCGTTTAATATGGAAGCCGGACTCAAGGTAGGTATTTATGAGGAAGGCTCAGTGCTTAACATTTTGTATCAGGGTGTGACGTCGGGATGGTATCCGCCGCTCATCTTCCTGGGAATCGGGGCAATGACTGACTTCTCGGCTCTGATTTCCAACCCGAAGCTGATGCTGATCGGTGCGGCTGCCCAGTTTGGTATCTTCGGTGCCTATATGCTGGCGCTTGCTTTCGGATTCGATCCCATGCAGGCTGCTGCCATCGGTATCATCGGTGGTGCCGACGGACCGACTGCCATTTTCCTGTCATCGAAGCTGGCACCGAACCTGATGGGAGCCATTGCCGTATCAGCCTATTCATACATGGCGCTGGTACCGGTCATCCAGCCTCCTATCATGCGTCTGCTCACAACCAAGAAAGAGCGTCTTATCCGCATGAAGGCTCCGCGTGCCGTGTCACATACGGAGAAGGTGATGTTCCCTATCGTAGGTTTGCTGCTTACCTGTTTCCTGGTGCCTTCCGGTTTGCCGCTGCTCGGTATGCTGTTCTTCGGTAATCTGTTGAAGGAAAGTGGTGTGACCCGCCGTCTGGCTGAAACAGCCCGTGGTCCGCTGATCGACACGATCACTATTCTGCTCGGTCTGACCGTAGGAGCTTCCACTCAGGCTTCGGAATTCCTGACCAAGGACTCTATCTTCATCTTCTTCCTCGGTGCGGTATCATTCATCATCGCTACTGCATCCGGTGTGATTTTCGTGAAGATCTTCAATCTGGTGCTGAAGAAAGGAAATAAGATCAATCCGCTGATCGGTAATGCCGGTGTATCTGCTGTGCCCGACTCAGCCCGTATTTCCCAGATCGTTGGTCTGGAATACGATCCGAGCAATTACCTGCTGATGCACGCCATGGGCCCGAACGTAGCCGGTGTGATCGGTTCGGCTGTAGCTGCCGGTATCTTGCTGGGCTTCCTGGTATAAGCTGATCCGGTCTGGAATACAGATTTCAGACCTTACAAAAGGGAAAAACCGATAAAAGAAATGCTGACTCTGCTAAGGAGTCAGCATTTCTTTTATCGGTTTTTCAGTTACTGTCGTTGTCTATTTTCTGATTTCCGCCATGTTGGAATATGTTGCAATTTCGATAGCTTTCAGATCAGCTCCGTTGGCTGTTTGACGGAGTCCCATAACCAGAACGTTTTTTTGTCCCTTTCCGAATTTCAGCCAGCATTCAGGTAAGAAGAATTCCCTTTGAGGACCCGCTTCCCAATGACGTCCGATGTTATGTCCGTTAAGCCACATAAATCCGTTTCCGGAAGCCTGGATACGTGCAAGCCAGGGAATCCATACTCCTGCCTGTCTGGAAGGAAGTTCAAATTCAATACGATACCAGGTAAACAGTCCGTTTGGTTCACTTTTGGGTTGTATTCCATTGCCTTTTGCCGGAATTCTGGAAGCTGTGTCCAATGAAACGGTTTGCCATCCTTGTGTCTGACAGGCTGGTAAATTCCATCCGAGGGTGATTCCGGCCATATCTGTTGCACATTCCCATTCAAGTGGATGCGTCAGAGCACTTTCTGTAAGAGATAATCCGGCTTCCCGTATACCGGCCAGTTCTTCCATGGGGAAGTATCCGTGGGCATGTCCCAGATTTTCATACACTACGATGATTTCATTTTCTCCTTCGTGCAGCAGTCCTGATACGTCAAAGCGGTTGTCGTATTCATCCGGACGGATTTGCTGGAAGCAGTCGCGGGTTGTCCATGACTGAGCATCAGCATGATCGGGGAAAAGTCGTTTGGCCTGTTTCCCATTTACTAGTGCTGAAACGATATCACGTGTGAACATATTGAAGAGCAGAAAATGTTCTCTGGTGGCTTGTCTGGCATCCAGAGTAACTTTGGTCCGGTACAGATTATAACGGAAATCATTGATACCGAGATCGGACAAGGAAACCAGACGGGGTAGTTGGTTCCAGTCTGCTTTGGCAAAGTTGTCTTCCATTTTCTGGGCAGAGGCTATGCGGATTGCTGCCGGAACCTTGGATGGACGGCGGGGCTCTGTGGTTGTTTCCAGCCACCATTTTCCTTGTTTGGCAGATTTCCCAGCCGGAATGACCAGTACCTTACTGCCCAAGGCCGGTAACTCGTAAGTTACTTCGATGGGGGCAAGGGTCAGGGTTTGTTTTTCAGTATTGTTGTTTGCATTGATCAGCACTTTCTCACCATGCTGGTTGATGTTGTACATGGGCTGGGTGGGGGTGTTCATCTTTCCCGGGAGTAACCGGACATTTCCCTTGATTGCTTTTCTGGGATCGGTATTATGCAGGAAGACAAAACGGGTACCGTCTATTGCCACGCGCACACCGCCGAACAGGGATTCTTTGTCACCTTCCAGAGCACATGGTCCTCCTTCAGAACGGATAAGTTGCGGTTCAAACTGATGGATAAACTTACCTATGGCCTGTGCTTCAAAATACTTGGGTCCACGTGCACCATTTTCACGGATTGCTGCATTGTAATCATAGCTGGTGGTCATCCCTCTGGCTCCCCATCCGGCCAGATGAGTGCCTCCGAAAAACATGTAATAATTGATACCGGTTGCACCGCCCAGCAGTGACATCAGTCCGACAGCCTTGAAATGACGGGCATCTGAATAATTTTCTTCACTTAACCGTCCGGTTACCAGGGAGAACCATCCTCCTTGCAGTTCAGTCACAAATCCCGGGGCATCTGGCTGGGCTTTCTTGAGATTAACCATGCGGTATGCACAGTCAGGAGCCGAAGACAGTCCGACGTAGTAATTATCACAGTCGAATACCTGAGACAGTTCGGCATCCTTGCTGTTGCGGCATTCATTGGTGAGGCAGGTGAATACGGGTACATCCCAACCATTGTCGCGTACGGACCGGTATAAGGCTTTCAGTAAATTTTCTTTTCCGTCATAGCCATGGTGGTTGTATTCATTCTCTATTTGGATGAGGATGATTCCCTTGCTGCCTTTAGGTTTTCGGGTAAGCTGTTCATTGGCCAGCTCCTTGCAGACAGCATCAAACCAGTGTTTACACCAGCGGATATGCTGCTCATCAGCACTTCTGAGCCAGAAACCGTTATAATTGACCGGACGGAATCGTGCCAGCCAGCGAGGATATCCCCCACCGGAAAACTCTGCACAAATAAACGGACCCGGACGGACAATGGTGTACAGTCCGAATTCTTCCTGAGCCATTTTCAGCCAGCGTCGGAGATCTGCAAAATCGAAATGACTGTTGTCATCCGGATTAGCCGGCATGGTTCTTTCATGCCAGTTCCAGGGCACATAAGTTTCTACAGTATTGAATCCAGCCGCTTTGATATCACGGAAACGGTCGCGCCATAATTCTTCCGGGCAGCGGAAATAATGGAAAGCGGCACTGTAGATAAACATGTCTTTTCCGTCAATTGTCATGCATGAACCATCGTAATGGATACGTTCCGGATTCAGGAACTTTTTGTTTTGTGCAGATAGATTGGTGAGGAAAAGGCTTCCTATCAATCCTAAAAAAAGTAATAGTTTTCTCATAGGTTTATAATGAATTGTTGCAAGTCTTTTTTAATACATGAAATAGCGCGGGTTGCCTGTCAGTTGTACCTTTTTGGAAAGCACTTGAGAGGTAAACCGTTGGGGAGCGCTCGGACATACATTTCCGGCATAGAAAGTTACTGTTCCGTCAGGTTCAGTCACTCCACCGGCATCTTCCACATACGCCAGACTACGGGGAGCCAGCATGAAGGATATGGTCTGTGTTTCTCCGGCATCCAGTTTGACTTTCTTGAAAGCTACCAGCTGACAGTTGGGAGCTTCCGGAGCTATTTCCTTGTGTGACAAGTATAATTGTACGACTTCTTCACCCGCACGTTTCCCTGTATTGGATACTGTGACCTGTACGCGTACACTGTCGCCTGTCTGTATTTGTGCAGGAATTTCCAGTTTCTTATATTTGAATGAAGTATAGCTCAATCCGTAGCCAAAAGGATAAAGCACGTCTCCCTTAAAGTACCGGTAGGTACGGTTTGTCATGGAGTAATCGTTGAAATCTGGCAGGTCATTGTCTGAACGGTAGAATGTCAGCGGTAACTTTCCTGAAGGATTGTATCGTCCGAAAAGAATATCAACCAAAGCTGTGCCTGCAGCCTGTCCGCCATACCAGGCCTGGATAATGGCTTGTGCATTTTCTGCTTCCCAGTTGAAGGCCATGGCACTGCCCGACATGCAGACGAATATCAGAGGTTTTCCCAGCTCTTTCAGTTTTTTCATGACTTCTGTCTGTACTTTGGGTAAGGCAATGCTAGTCCGGTCTCCTTCGTAAAAACCTTCTTCTTTTCCATTACCGGCATCCCCCTGCTCTCCTTCCAGTAATGGTGAGATACCTCCTGCATAGATGATCAGGTCTGCATCCTTGTATTTTTCCAGCAGCTTATCTGTATCCGTTTCTTGAAGCATTCTGGTGAAGTCCGTAAGCTGATCATATACGACTTCAATACCTTTTTCTTTTTGCAGAGCTTCCAGCAAAGTGGTGTTTTCTGTTGGAAAACCGTTGTAATTACCCAACTGTGTCGTTTCATTATTGGCATTCGGGCCAGTCAGCACGATTTTCTTATACTTGCGTGACAGAGGAAGCAGGCTTTTGTCGTTTTTCAGCAATACCATTGACTGGTGTGCCATTTTAAGAGCCTGTTGCCGGTGAGCATCCGATTCAAGTACGTTTTCAGAAATATGTGTATAAGGATTCTTGTCAGCCGGATCAAACATTCCCAGCCGGAAACGTATCTTAAAGAGTTTTTTAAGTGAGATATCAATCTGGTCTTCGGTTATGAATCCGGATTTGACAGCCTGATCCAGTGAATTATAGATATTGCCGCACTCCAGATCTGTACCATGCAGAACTGCATCGGATGCAGCCGATATGGAATCCGCATGAGTTTTATGTCCGTAGATAAAATCGGATATACTCCAGCAGTCAGAAGTGACATATCCCTTAAATCCCCAGTCATGCAGCAAAATTTTGCGCAGGAGCTTATTGCTTCCGCAACAGGGTTGTCCGTCGAAGCGGTTGTAAGCACACATGATTCCGGAAACCTTGGCTTCTGTCACCAGACGGTAAAATGCCGGCAGGTAGGTGTCATACAGGTCATGGTCGCTGACGGTCGCATTGAAACTGTGCCGCAACGGCTCCGGGCCGCTATGTACGGCAAAATGTTTGGCACAGGCAGATACTTTCAGATGATCGGGATCATTACCCTGCAGTCCTTTTACCATGGCTATACCCATTTCTGCTGTCAAATGAGGATCTTCTCCATAAGTCTCATGTCCTCTTCCCCATCGGGGATCGCGGAAGATATTAATATTGGGAGTCCAGAAAGTAAGTCCTGTATAGCGTTCGGAGGTATTGCCGCGTTTGACGGCTGCATTATATACAGCACGGCCTTCATCGGCAATCATTCCGGCTGCCTTCTGCCATTCTTCGGGATTGAAAGAAGCTGCAATGCCGATCGGCTGTGGGAAAACGGTAACCTTTTCCTTGCAGCGGGCTACCCCGTGCAGGCACTCGTTCCACCAGTTATAAGCCGGTATTCCCAGGCGGTCTATGGAGGGAGCATTGAACATCATCTGTGATATTTTCTCTTCCAGTGTCATTCTGGATACCAGATCGTCTACCCGCTGACTGATGGGTAACGATGTGTCCTGATAGGGGAATACCTGTGCATTTAGGGAGACTGCTGAGCAGCATGAGGCGATGAGGTATCCCAGCAAAATTTTGTGTTTCATTGCTTTGGGTTTCATGATTTTGGGTTTAAAAAGTTTTTGTTTCAGATCTATTTTTGTAAATTAAAATCGTTGGATGTAATGCGTTTACGGATAATGAGTGTGGTTACCAGACCTTGATTCGTTTCTCATTGATTTGTTGTATAGGACCAGTTGTGAAATGTCCGGAACGTATTTTGCCGAAATAGTCTTTTCCCAGATTGACGGGGGTGCCATCAGGATTTTCGAAGCAGTAATTAGAAAGGCGGGCTTTTCCTAAACGGGCAGCATCCACAGGCTGGGTTGTTATTTCCGATAAATGGTTGGTTTCATCCGGTAATATCAGATAAACTTCGTTGGCCGTTTCTTCAATCTGAATCTCGGGTACAGTTACGGACAAAACCTCCCCTTGTCCTTCTTTTGCTGGCTGTGCATTGTTACAGAACAGGTTTCCTTCTGCAAATATAGGCCAGGATGCAGTCTGGTATCCTTTTAGTCCATATTGGGCTTTATTGTTCTTGCCTCCCATAAAGATGTTGTTATAGAAGCGGTGATCTCCATGAACGATGCTTTTGAATCCTTTGATTTCTGTAGAATGATTCAAATGATAGGGTACATAGCGTTCGTCGTCCATTCCCCGGAAACAACCGGCAAACAAGTTATGAACATAGGCTATGCCGTCTGCGTTTTCCTGAACGGATGACTGGGAAAGCAGGATGTTGTTATCTACAATTATCGGACCGTGTTGCACTTCTGTGAAAAGATCGTACCAACTGTTGTCGTAGAAAAGATTGGAGGATACTCTTGCTCCCTGAGCCATCCAGTCCAGCCAAAGGCCATAGCAACCGCATTTATGAATCCGGTTGTTGTGAATGTAGGTATCAATAGCTCCGTGGAGTTTAATGCCTGCCATTTCAGCTCCACCGTATTGTTGTTTGCACAGGATATTGTAAATGTGGTTGCCGTAGATTTCACTGAATGCACCTCCCATGCTGCCGCAGATTCCGGTTTGTTCGCAATCGGAAATCGTGTTGTTCCGTACGATATGTGAACCGACCTGATTTTTTTCCCAGCCATGTCGGAGTACATTGAATATTACTTCAATGTAATGGTGTGTACCATCTAGCCGTTTGTCTGTACAGTCCAGATTATGTCCGCTTCCACGTTCTTTGCCTAAGGTGATACCGTTGGCACGTGAGTTTCTGATGATATTTTCCTCAATGATCCATCCTTTACACCAGTGTGTAGAAACCATACCTACTTGTTCAGCTGTTGGAGCAGCCCATTGGGTAGCTGCCTGACTGACATGAAAACCGCGGAAGGTAATGTAATTCAGACCTTCACGGGTTGGATAAAAACAGGTAGGCCGTACAGTTATTTCCACGGTTTCTTTATTGGGATTGGCTGCTCCGAAATTGGCATAGATGGTTGTTTCTTCAGCTCCCACTTCAGCATACCAGAAAGCAGTGCTTCCCTGTGGGTCGCGGATGGTCCGGATGGTATCTGGATGGAGTACCTTTTCTATGTTTTGAGCTTCGTAGAGAGAGACATCATTCAGATAGACCTCTCCCGTATGGAAAGTGGTTCCTTCTGGTTTCCACAACCAGTCGCCAAACAATTCATCATTGAAAGGGTTGTAATTACCGAACATTTTGTTGCTTACGACAGCGCGCCAGACCCCTTTGGCACGTTTGTCAGACTTCCATCCGGTTATGACTTCCGAACCTTTCAGTTCTGCCTTCTCTCCCGGAGCAGCCCGGTAGAGGATACGTTTGTCATTACTTTCACCTCCGTATAGTGGATTGACCCATTCACGATATACTCCTTCGTGTACTGTCACAGTATCACCGGGCAAGGCTAGTTGGGCTGCTCGGTTGATGGTGCGAAAAGGTTGTGTGAGAGTTCCGGCATCAGCATCACTTCCTTGAGGTGAAACATGATATTCTTTGGCTGCCAGATTTCCGCTTATCCATAAGCATAAAGTTATGAGTGCTATATTTTTCTTTTTCATGACAGGTAAATATATTATTATTGTTTCTTACTGGGGATAACTTTACTAAACAGGCTTTTCCCTTTGGAATCCTTTATTTCAACAGACAATTTTTCCGAATCGGCATTTCCTCTTAATACGGTGATACTCTCGTTGACCAGTACCGGAAATTTTACTTGATCTGAAGATTCATAATAGTAATATTTCGGTAGATTGTCATGGTAATGTCCGCAGAGCATCAGGTCAATACCAGCTTTGTTCAAAATGGGGACAAATTTTTGCAGAACTTCCTGTGGACCATGCCAGATGACACCTTTCCAAGGTTCTGGAGGCATGTGTCCTACAACCACTTTGTAGGGGGCCTGTTTGAATTCGTCGGAATTGACAACTTTTTCCAACCAGATGGCCTGTTCGGAACGATAGCGGTCGTAGTCGGTAATGCCGCAATAAGCAATGTCTGAGTCTGGTTTATCTTCTCCTGTATCCAGGAAGATAAAAAATACAGGTCCCTGTCTCATGGTAAAATACAGATGAGGTTCCTTAACGGAAAAATACTGTTGGAAGAAAGAGGCGAATGTTCCTCTTGTTTCATGGTTCCCGCGTGCATAGTACATAGGCTTTTCTGAGGCAAACAGTTCAATTGCCTTGTTCATGAAACTGTTGAACAGTTGTTCTTCCGTACTGGAGTGAGAAACCATGTCTCCGTTGAAAATTACAAAGTCTGTTTCCTTATATTTTGCCACATCCAGCAGATTGGGAATGTCATCGGTGCGTCCGTGGATATCGTTCAGCATCACGAATGAGGTTTGTTGTTTCCCGTGATTGTTGGTGGTAAACCGGTAAGGATCTTGTGACCAGATATCGGTTCCGTCTATTTTGCCGTAGGTTACTTCTGTTCCTTTATGTTCCAATATTTCCTGCACACAGATCCGATAGCGGTAGGAGGTACCGGGCTTCAGTCCTGTCAGCCGGACACTGTGCACCGGACTTTCGCTTTTGACTCCGTTACGGGTATCGAAGAATTTTTCCCGTTCTTCCTGATAAAAATGACTACCGTCGTCAGGAGCCAGTTCCACCCATCCAATAGAAGTTCTGTTGGCTACCCATACGATGGTAACTTCTGTTTCTTTCATGTTTTGCAGGTAAGGACCATATTTGATCTGAATACGTTCTTGTGCAAAAAGATGCCCGATGATGCTCATCAGACAGAGTGTGATGAATGTTTTCTTCAGGTTCATAGGTTATTTGAGTTGAATTTAGTCTGAATGCTTGTAATTTTATTTACAACTTTGTACCAGATTGTTATCGCCCTGTTGACTGAAACGGGCTAAGAATCCGCCTTTTTCTACCATCGAGATGGGAAGTACGTCTGTTCTTGTAAAAGACATCTTCGACAAGCGGCATTCCTGATTGCCTGCATCGGATACGATTTCAGCCTGCCATTTTCCTTTACTTAGGAAAGACAAATCAAATTTATGTTTGCAAGCTTTGTTTGTCAAAGCAGCTACATACCATACGTTGCCTTTACGGTGGGCTGTGATAACACATTCTCCTATTTCACTACCTGATAAAACACGGGTTTCGTCCCAGGTGGTTGGTATATTGAGAAACAGATTCTTGGCCGGATGTTTAAGGTAATCCTCCGGACGTCCTCCGTAACAGCGGAGCGGTGAAGTGAATAATGCTGTAGTTGCGATTTGATGTGCTTCGCTTGTACCTCCCATCCATTCTCGCTGTAAGGGCAGAGGGGTATAGTCACCATGACCGGCTAAGTAGCGTGTGAAGGGCAGTAAGACATTCTGTTGGGCTGATGATTCGCCATATTCCAGTCCGAGAATGCCTTCACGGTTTAATTCGTTGGGGTAAGTGCGATTTAGCCCTGTGGGTTTGTTAGATCCATGAAAATTGATGACCAGGCCAAATTCCGCAGCTTCTTTCAGAGTTTCTTCATAATAACTGGTTACAGTCTGGCTTTCACAGTCGAAGAAATCAATCTTTAGTCCGGCTACTCCCAGGTCTTTGCATTTCTGGAAAAAACGGCGACGGCGCTCAGAAGTCTGGATTCCTTCTATTCCTTTTCGGTCGGGATAGGCTTTCCATAACAGGATTTTCACCCCTTTGGATTTGGAATAGTTTACTAGTTCTGCCACCATGTCCCAACAGTCCTTGCCATGTTCTTTGTCTTCCCAGTGGCTCCAACCTTCATCGACCAGATTGTATTTTATACCCAGCTCGGCGCCCCAGTCAGTGAAGCGTTTCATATTTTCAAGGCTAACACTATATCCGGCCAGCCAACTCCAGACACAGTTCCCGGGTTCGATCCAGGAGATATCGTTTTTGAATATAGGAGAAAGAGGATCTGAGACATCGGTTATAATATCATTGTTGACTAAACTATTTAAATTTCCTATCATCAAGATACGCCAGGGAGTGGCAATATGACCTTCGAGTATTGTTTGACCTTCAAGATGACTGCGGAAGCAATTGGGTGAGATGACTTCCAGCCCCATACCTCCGAAGTTCTTTAGTCCGCCCTCGCTAATGGCAGCATAGATTTTGTTTCCATAACGGATGGTTACAGGGGGGCCTGCCACTACCTTTTCTGGCAGGTTGTTTGTCGGGAAAGCTTTGTAGGGTGCTTCGTAATATTTAGCATTGGACTGTAACCAGCAGGTTTTTCCTGCGGGCAGACAAAATGTGGTCAGATCGCTTACTGAGGATTTTCCGGATTCTGTCAGATATCGAAAGGCAATGCCTGTGTCATAAGCTCGAAGCTCTATTTTCCATTCCTGTCCATGGATTTCGCTGATGGTCATTTCTGCTGTCTGATACCGGTTGTGAGCTGTAGCATGATTTCCCAAAAGGGGATAGGAAGTCTGGATGATCTTGTTGCCTTTTTTTAATTGTACTTGTTGAATGGATTTGCCTAGTTCTGTTTCTCCGATCTTCCATTTCATTTTTGATGGTTGCAGAATCAATGTCTCTCCGAAATATATTTCGTAAGTCAGCTCTTGATTTTTCCATGAAATATCTATACGCACTTCTTTGGAAGGGGAGTGAAGGGTCAATGATTTGTCCTCTCCTTTGGCATGTGCAAAGTTAAACAGAAGGGTAAGGCAAAGTGTTATGATTAATTTTAGCTGTAAATTATTCATCTTTGATAGTTATTTTATATCTGTTTTCATTAGTGTCCCGTTAAAATGGGACGAGTTAAACAATTAATCAAAAAGCC
>OGKX01000213.1_pt1 | contig 42153 bp, 34 predicted proteins | sample 1572541 | NCBI WGS metagenome assembly OGKX01 (sample SAMEA2581982, study PRJEB24529) | metagenome | biome: Human gut stool | place: China | collected 2011
TGGCAACAGCCAGAGTGCCGGCTGCCAGAGTGGGGTTCTCGAACACGCCCATGGGTCCGTTCCAGACAACGGTCTTGGAAGCCTTGACGGCGTCAGCAAACAGCTTCATGGTCTCAGGGCCGATGTCGCAGCCTTCCATGTCAGCAGGAATAGCGGTGACAGGCACCACGGTAACGTCCACAGGAGCGTCGATGGGATCGGGGAAGTCCTTGATGCAGGCAGCGTCCACAGGCAGCAGCAGCTTGACGCCCTTCTCCTGAGCCTTAGCCATCATTTCCTTGCAGTAGTCCAGCTTGGTGTCGTCGCACAGGCTCTTGCCCACTTCGTAGCCCTGAGCCTTGACGAAGGTGTAAGCCATGCCGCCGCCGATGATCAGGGTGTCCACCTTCTCCAGCAGGTTGGAGATGACGTTCAGCTTGTCAGCGACCTTAGCGCCGCCCAGGATGGCGGTGAAGGGACGGACGGGATCGTTCACGGCGTTGCCCAGGTACTTGATCTCCTTCTCCATCAGGTAGCCGACAGCGGTGTCCTTGATGTAGTCGGTGACGCCTGCGGTGGAGCAGTGTGCACGGTGGCAGCTGCCGAATGCATCGTCAACGTATGCATCAGCCAGAGAAGCCAGCTCCTGGCTGAACTCGGGCATGTTCTTGGTCTCTTCCTTGCGGAAACGGGTGTTCTGCAGCAGAACGACGTCGCCGTTGTTCATGGCAGCCACAGCAGCCTTTGCGTTGTCGCCCACGACGGTGTCGTCGTCCGCAAACACAACGGTCTTGCCCAGCTTTGCGCTCAGAGCCACAGCAACGGGTGCCAGGCTGAACTTTGCCTCGGGGCCGTTCTTGGGCTTGCCCAGGTGGCTGCACAGGATGACCTTAGCGCCATCGTTGACCAGCTTCTGGATGGTGGGCAGAGCCGCATTGATGCGGTTCTCGTTGGTGATGACACCGTCCTTCATCGGGACGTTGAAATCACAGCGGACAAGCACCTTCTTGCCGCAGTAGTTCTGATCGTCGATCGTCTTCTTACCTAAACCCATGGTAATAAACTCCTCTCAAACTTTGATTTCTGAACTAGAGTTTCGCTCGCTTTTCAGGGGGCATTCCTGCCCCGCCTGTTACTATTATAAACAAAAACTGTGTACAATGCAAGGACGCAGAATAGATAATTGTTTAACAAACATTTCCTGTGGTTGTTCCAAAATGTGTCTATTTTGACCGAACCGGGCACAAACCACGATGCATCCCTGTTTTTGCGGGCGGCATCTCTCTCCTGCCGTACCATTTTTACCGGCAGGAACAGACGCTTCCCCTGCTGTATACGCCCCGATCAAAATACACCCGGACAAACAAAAGCACCCTTTTCTCCACGGAATGCAGAGAAAAGGGTGCAAGTCAACGTATTCACATGGCCATGCCGGAACCGGCACAGCCCGGTACGTTCACCTCAGGCACTTTCCAGTGAGAAGCTACGATCAGCAGTTCTCAGCGAAGTACTTGATGGTACGGACCATCTGAGCGGTGTAGGAGTTCTCGTTGTCGTACCAAGACACGACCTGGACCTGGTAGGTGTCGTCGTAGCTACGCCAGTTTTTCGCGTACTTTTTGTAGTCGTTCCTAATTCCGAAACAACAGTTACAGTACCACAGCGCACAGTTGTCGTACTAAACCCGGCTTGTTCGTACCACTATTATACCACGTTTCAGCGTTATTTTCAAGTTTTTCTTATTTCTTTTTCGGGTGGTATATTCATGCGAGCGATAGCGCATATTCTCATCCGTCATCCTTCGGAGAGCCCGGGGCCTCTGCCGGGGCGTCTGCCCTGCCCAGGTACTCTCCTCAGTCCGTGATCTTGCGGCTTTGAGGGGTGATCTTGGGGTGGATTTTATGGGGGTGAGCAAATACCAGATGGCTGTGTAGTAGGTTGTCTGTGGTCCTTGCAGCTTTTTCCCGGCGGTTTTTGGATTGAAATTTCACCGGACGTGTTTTTGAAGGGTACGGTGGGAGAAGGGGGATATTTGTTCGATATGGAACAATCAACAATAAAAGACGTCATCCATCCTTAGAATGTCACATCTGCCGACCAGCTCTTTTCATCTTCCCATTCACTTTATCCGGCATATCAATGAGTCCGAATCGGTAGAACATTCCATAAATATAAGTCACGCCTCGGATGTCGCCCAGAGCTTTCGGGCGGTCCACCACTGCTCCCACCTCTTTTATATTGTTCAGTGCCAGCAATACCGAACTCCAGGCCAGGCTTTTACTGTTCTCCCGGCGGTCAATCCAAAGCTCTTTTGTGTATTGGCCATTCCGACCTTTTCGTATTTCATAGGTAAAGGGTAAGCCGGAATAGGTTTTGAACCGCACTCCAGAATAAAGCAGAACCACTTCCCACAAATGCTCCTCTGTCGGCTCGGTTCGCAGTTTTCTTACTGCTCTGTATCTCCGCTGCCGCTCTGCTCCCACGCTGATTTTTTCCACGGGTGCCTCCTTTGGAAAGTACACCCCCTTTTCGTATGGCAGATACGAGGTGACGGAGGCTTTGGACAACTTAAGGGATGATGCGGTGGAGAGAACTGCATCCTTGTAACTCTGTGTCTCTCTATAATTGTTAAAGGTACGCTGCACCATCTTTGCTATGTCTGATTCATAGATCCCGGCTGTGATGAGCAACTTTCTCACCTTGATGGGGTTGAGGGACAGTGCGTCCGCGATGGCTTGCAGGCTCATTTTGTCCGTATGAAGATCAGCGGCCGCTTCCATCTGCTGTGCTAGGTTCTTGGCCGCACTGTACTCTGGCTTCGATGGTTTTCGCCCACCGCCGGGCTTGCGTGTGTTACCCACAGACTTCACCTCATTTTTATTTCCGTCATGAACTATATAGTACACTCTAAAATACGCCGTGCGAACTTCTGGAATTCAGTCCACACGGCGTATTGCTTTATTTCAGTTTTTCGAGAATCTCATCTGCCGTCATACCGGATGCCAGCAGCTTCTTCAGCATCGCTTCGGCTTCAACCTTCTTAGCAGCTTCTGCTGCCTTCGCCTCAGCGGCAGCTTTCTTGGCCTCCAGCTTTGCGATTTCTTTCTCGGTCTGCTTGATCTCCGCCTTCTGAGGCTTTAAACCTTCACGCAGAGACTTGATGTCCTGCTTCAGTTCTTCAATGTGGGCGACAGTCTTGGAAAGACCTTCTTCAAGCATTGCCTTGTCTTTCTGTCGCTTTGCAATTTGAGCATCGAAGTCGGTAGATGCGGTAACACGGTTTTTGCTGCCTTTGGTTCTGGGCATAGGATGATACCTCCCGAAAGAATATGTAAAATATGATGTTAGTATAGCACTGTGGAAGTTGGATGGCAAGTCATGTCATTCTCTTGATCAGCTCTTTGCAGTTATCCAATCCATCAATAATCTGTGGATATGCTTGGGAAGCAAAATCCATATACTTCTGACCTATAATCTCACCATGTACGCCTCTGTTAGCTATTCTCAGCATCTGAATTATCAAGTCTGTACTGGTAGGATCAAGAACCCCCTGCTGATTTAAATAATAGGAGGCTTGCATAAGCGAAGTTCGATTCTTGCCAGTGTACCCGATTAGTTCCAGTGCTTCTCTTATTCTTATTTCTATCTCGTATCGCATTTTAAACAATTCGAGATTAGATGCCGGAATGGTAATTTTATCTCGTTGTTCAACTTGCTTATCCTTATTTTGCTCATTAAGCAAATGGATTTCTTTGATTAGATTATCAATTCGCTCTTCAGAGGGTAGCAGACCACTGTTAATTGTGAACTGCGGCGCTACACTGTTCGAGATTTGGATTTGCGATACAAGTTGCTGGAGATTGTTGAGACTTGCTTTTACTTCCTCATTGCTTTTTTCTACGGCTTTTTTGACCTCTTTTTTAACCTTTACACCCAGAAATTCCAGTTCCGAAAAAAGTGGGAGAGCCAAAAGAATAACCCAGATGATAAACACCGTACTAAGCATACTTGCATCATCCAGTTTTTTAATTGCAAATCTATTGATTACCAAATAAATCGTGCTTATCGCTAGGAGAAAAATATACCAGAGTTTTTCCTTTAAAAAGGAAAGTAGCTTTTGCCACAACTTTTTTTCTTCGTTCTTTTTCTCCTTGGCCTTTTGTCCGTCCATACTGAATTTCCTCCGGCTCAGCCACGCCCATGCTGTCAGCACACCAATCCATCCGCCCATCGTATTACCGAACACATCATCAAACTCTGCGATGCCAAGTCCTGTAATATACTGGGTCGTTTCGATTGCCACAGACATCAAAAATGGAACAAGTAGCACCCACTTCTTCTGTATTATCCTGTATAAACCTGCTCCTAATGGTGCGAAAAGCCAGATGTTGTTGATAACTCCAACTCTCACAGCTTGCTCCGTCAGAAAACGATCCGCATAAGAAAACAAAACAAAGTTCGTCCTTGCATCCCCTGTCTCGCGGAACATCAGTGTTTCATAAAGGATGAATACTACATACGCAGCCGTCAAAAAGACACTCATTTTCTTCGGCAGCAACAGTATCAGCAAACAGATAACACATCCAGAAATGACAACCATAAACGGAAATCCGTTCAGGATATTGTCCACACACAGCATGGCATAACCGTTTTTGTCAAGCAGCAGATTCACCTTTCCGCTTCGCTTGATGCCATGCTGCCCTTTGGACAGGACCATTGGATTGCCATCTGCATCGAAATACATATCAGTGTCCGTTGTACCATCCCGGTGGTAAGTACGCTTCATAACCGTATAACCAGCATTCGTTGGTGTTGGATTACCGTCTGCGCCGAGATAGGTTATCTGGCTGATACGACCTTGCTCATCTCGCTGATATAGCTCGCCATACTGGCCAAGAGAAGATTTTACAGGTTTTCCTTCTGTGTCAAAGTATCGTTCGCCAATAACGGTTCCTTCCGAATCACGCAGATACGTCTTGACAGCATAACCAGATGTGCAGATGACGGGCTGTCTATTTTCATCGAGATAAGTAATAGCGCAATTTAGTCCTTGTTCATCATACTCCCGGTGCAAACCGTAATAGCCGCCTGTGCATTGGACCGGCTGCATATTAAGGTCGTAGTAGAAATCGTCCGTTGCTTTTCCATCCACCAGCGTTCTCACAATGGCGGAATAACCTGCGCCTAGCATCATTGGGTGCTTATCTGCACCAAGATACCTAATTACAATGCAGCCATCATTATACTCATACGAGATGCCATAGTAATCGCCATACCGGTCCACTGGGGTTCCAGCAGCGTCGAGGTAAAACTCTTCTGTAACCTGTCCATTTGCATTCCGCGTTCGCTGTACGGTTGCATAGCCCATGTCAATGGCATCTGTGATGGCACCGTCAGAGTTCACATAACTTGTGTTCGTTACATTTTCCTCTACGGTTTCTTTCACCTCAAGCTCCGAAGACATGAAACCGGAATCATGATCAACTGTGGCATCTGGCAGTAAAAACAAGATTGAAGCTAGGACAAAGGCAAGTAACAGCGCATGAACACTTTTCTGTTTTAGCTTTGCACTCAAACTCCGGAGCCTCTGCTCTTAATGGTCTTCACGACCTGAGACACATATTTCTGGCAGGTGTCGTGGTCGGGAGCTTCCACCATCACACGCACGACAGGCTCCGTACCAGACTCACGGACAAGGATACGGCCAGTGTCACCCAGTGCCTCGGCTACGGCTTTGACTGCTACCTGCACTGCTTCGTCATCCTGTGCGGCTTTCTTGTCGGTCACGCGGACATTCTCCAGAACCTGCGGATAAATCTTCAGAGGCTCAGCCAGCTTGCTCATGGGCAGTTTCTTCGCCAGCATGACTTCCATCATCTTCAGGCTGGTCAGGATACCATCACCGGTGCTTGCGTACTTGCTGAAGATAATATGACCACTCTGCTCACCGCCGATACGGCAGCCGTTCTTTGCCATATACTCGTAGACGTACTTATCGCCCACGGCAGTCTTGGCATAACCAATGCCCTGCTCATCAAAAGCCTTGTACAGACCAAAGTTGGACATGACAGTAGTGACCACCGTGTTGGTCAGCAGCTTGCCACGCTCCTTCATGTAGCAACCGTAGATATACAGGATGTGGTCGCCAGTGATGACATTGCCCTTTTCATCCACACACAGGCAACGATCAGCATCACCGTCGTAGGCGAAACCAATATCCAGACCCTTCTCTACCACGAACTTCTGCAAGCCCTCGATGTGGGTGGAGCCGGCATTGTTGTTGATGTTCAGGCCGTTAGGCTGTGCATTGATGACATAGGTGTCTGCACCCAGTGCGTCGAAGACGCTCTTTGCAATATTCCAGCTCGAACCGTTGGCGCAGTCCAAACCAACCTTGACTCCCTTGAAGGAATAGACACCCAGGCTGATCAGATAGCCCATGTAACGGTTACGACCAGAAACATAGTCCACCGTGCAGCCGATGTGTTCCCGGTGAGCGAAAGGCAGCTCCGGCCACTCCTTATCGAAAACATGGAGTTTGCCATCGATGTAGTCCTCAACTAGCAGCAGGATTTCTTCGGGCATCTTTTCGCCGTAGCAGTCGATCAGCTTGATACCGTTGTCGTAGTAGGGATTATGGCTGGCAGAAATCATAATGCCGCAATCAAAGTCATCCACGCGGGCGATGTAGGCCACGGAAGGAGTGGTAGTGACGTGCAGCAGGTAGGCATCTGCGCCGGAAGCGGTCAGACCTGCGACCAGGCTGTACTCGAACATATAAGAGCTACGGCGGGTATCCTTGCCAATGACAATGCGTGCAGGCTCGTTGTTGCCGTTGCGCTCACGGAGCATATTGTAATACCAACCCAGAAAACGACCAACCTTATATGCATGGTCGGCGGTCAAAGTGATTCCGGCTTCGCCACGGAAGCCATCGGTTCCAAAGTATTTTCCCATTATGTAATTGTATCCTCATCCAAAGAGTGAATATGCGAATATGTATATGCTTTAGCCGAGGGTATCCCTCGTTGTCTGCTGCTCACCACGGAGAGGTAGCATACTTGAGCAGCACAGCCATGTGGATTAACACATGGCCGATAAATCCTCGAAAACGCAGAGTTGTTTATCACGGAAGATTTTTTTCTATGAACTCAGAAACTATCTTTTCGTATTTCTCTGGATTTGTTCTATAGCATTCCTTATGTGTTGCACCAGAAACTATATATAAGTCTTTTTCGCCTTGACAACTGTCATAAATCTTATATGCCATCGACAGAGGTGCTCGATTATCTTTATCACCATGAATAATTAGAATTGGCACATTTGTCTTTGATACCGCTACGCTTGCATCTGCGTCTTTCAAGTCAAAATGGCCCCAGATTTTTGTTCCCACATTTACCATCTGAGTAAATATATCATTTAACAATTCATAACGCAGTATATTCTTGCTCCCTACCTTTATCATTTCTAAAGGCGTTGTAAAGCCCGCATCATCAATGATTCCACAAACAGACTTTGGTAAATTCAAGTCACTACTCATCAATACGGCAGCCCCGCCCATAGAAAATCCCATAAGATATATAGGCACCTGTTCTCCAAATTCAGAAGCCACCCAATTTGCCCAGTCACAACAGTCATATCTTTCCAACACACCAAGTGTCGAAATATTTCCTCCGCTCTCACCATGTGCTCGCAAGCTTACTAGTAGGAGGTTCCATTTATGCTCTTCTGTAATTCTGTAAATTGGCACTCCACATACATAGCTATCAGACCAAAGTCCATGAAAAAAGATGATAATTGGTGCATTTTTCTTTCTTTCAAAATAATGGCCGACTAATTTCACTCCATCAGATGCCGTGATCGTAATCTCCCTATTTGGCTCATTCTTTATCTTGTACGCTTCTGTTATTATTTTATACTGCCATTCATCAGCGATTTCTAAATCCGGCCAGTGTATTTCTCTTCTTGAGCAAGCCCTCTGAAAAGCATATTTACTTGCCACTATCAGCACCATTATTCCGATGACTAAAGTCAGCAGAAATATTAATCTATTTTTCCCATTTATATGTACTTTCGTCATAAAAAACACTTCCATATAGCTTATACAGAGTTACATATACTAGCCTGATTATGCATTTAGCCGGATAGATATCCGTTGCCTGCTGCTCACCACGAAGAGGTAGCATATTCGAGCAGCACAGCCATGTGGCTGTGCACATGGCCGATAAGTATTAGTCTCTGCGGAACAAGTCACGAGTATAGACCTTATCCTGCACGTCATCCAAGCAGCTATCGTAGCGGTTAGCGATGATAGCTTGACTGCGCTTCTTGAACTCCTCAAGGTCATTTACGACTTCACTGCCGAAGAATGTCGTACCATTCTCCAGGGTCGGCTCATAGATAATAACTGTCGCACCCTTGGCCTTGATGCGCTTCATGACGCCCTGGATAGAGGACTGACGGAAGTTGTCCGAGTTGGACTTCATGGTCAGGCGGAAAACGCCAACCACAACATTGTGTTCCTTACTCGGATCGTAGTCCTCATTTGCCTCGTATGCACCGGCGATTTCCAGGACACGGTCTGCGATATAATCCTTACGAGTACGGTTGGATTCCACAATTGCTTCGATGAGGTTTTCCGGAACATCGGCATAGTTGGCAAGGAGTTGCTTGGTGTCTTTGGGAAGGCAATAGCCGCCATAGCCAAAGGACGGGTTATTGTAGTGGCTGCCAATACGCGGGTCAAGGCAGACACCCTCAATGATCTGCTGGGTGTTCAGCCCCTTCATCTCGGCGTAGGTGTCCAGTTCATTAAAGTAGCTGACACGCAGGGCCAGATAGGTATTGGCAAACAGCTTGACCGCTTCAGCTTCGGTAAAGCCCATAATCAGGGTGTCAATATTCTCCTTGATGGCACCTTCCTGCAGCAGACCGGCAAAAGTATTTGCAGCTTTCACCAGACGAGCATTCTCTATATCGGTACCGACGATGATTCGGCTCGAATAGAGGTTATCATACAGAGCCTTGGATTCACGCAAGAATTCCGGACTGAAGATGATATTATCACAGTGGTACTTTTCACGAACACTTGCAGTAAAGCCAACCGGGATTGTAGACTTGATGACCATGATAGCATCCGGATTAAGATTCTCCCCCATCATAGCCTAACCTCTGCATCTCAGCCACATTCTCACGTGTTGCCTGCCGCTCACCGCGTAGAGGTGTGCAAAGTTTCGAGCGGCAAAGCTGTGCGGAACAAGTCCTCACAGCTTATTTTTTAATTGGCGCGTTTTTTGTAAAACAATTTGGCCAACAGTAGGAAACCAATCAATAGAATAAACCCTAAAACAAAACCTATAAGAGTATTTTGCGTCAATCCGCTTGCCAAATAGCAAATAACTGTAATTATAGCAACCACTAGTCCATATTGCATTTGAGTTTCCACGTGATTGATGTGACTGCAGTCAGCCCCTGTAGAACTAAGTATTGTAGTATCAGAAATAGGACTAATATGATCGCCGCACACAGAACCGCCCAGTACTGCCGCAGTAGTAATCGCTGTTAAAGGCAGTAGCTGATCTCCAAATACAGAAACAGTGATTGGCAAAAGGATTGCAAATGTTCCCCACGAAGTGCCCGTAGAAAATGCAAGCAACAAAGCAACTACAAAGAAGATTGCTGGCATAATAACGAGCGGAATATTATATTGTTCAACGACAGATGCAACAAATCCACCCGCATTAAGATAATCTGCCCCACAAATGCCGCTTAATGTCCACGCAAATGTCAAGATTAATGTTGCAGGAACCATGTTGATAAATCCTTGAACAAGTCCATCCAAGAATTCTTTCGGTGTTACAATTTTACGCGGTAGATACAAGATGGCAACAAAAACTACTGAAAATGCGGCTCCCATAGCCAATCCAAGTATTGCATCGCAATTTGCAAAAGCATCCGCGATACTCACACCGCCATCGAAAGCCCCCCCGTATAAAGCATTGAGATAATTGAGAAAGCAATTAGAGCTACAACCGGCAGTAGCAAATCAATTACTTTTCCGTTTCTAGTGAGAGCATTTTCATTTTTTTCGTCATGTTGCAGTTCTTCATGTATAGCTTTTTCCTCGTATACACGCATCTTACCGAAATCAACTGATAGCAGAATTGTCAGTAAAACCATTCCAAGAGAAAGCCAAGAGTAGTAATTACAGAAAATAGTTTGCATAAACAGCTGAAAGCCATCAATTGACGATCCATCTGGCAATGACGAACTGACGGCAGCTGCCCAAGAAGAAATTGGCGCAATTATACAAATTGGTGCAGCTGTCGAATCTATAATATAGGCAAGTTTTTCTCTGGAAATTTGATGCTTATCCGTAATCGGGCGCATAACTGTTCCGACAGTCAAGCAATTAAAATAGTCATCAACAAAGATAATAATGCCCAACGCCATTGTAGCCAGTAAAGACTGCTTTCTCGTTTTTAATTTTTTGCTTGCCCATTTTGCGTACTTCTTTGTTGCACCAGACATATTCATCAGGTGAACAATCATTCCCAAGAGAATAATAAAGAACAACACACCCATGTTCCCATATACCTTGGTACTCATTATATCAAACATCGTCGTAACTGTTGTAAATGGATTAAAGCCGCAGTAGAGTCCACAGCCCACCACAATTCCGACAACCAATGACAAATTAACTTCCTTTGTAATCAAGCTGATGATAATCGCCAATAAAGGCGGTATCAACGCAATCCATGTTGCATCCATCAAATGTCTCTTCCCTCTATAATGTCGTCTTAGTCTCTACGGAACAGGTCGCGGGTATAGACCTTCTCCTGCACATCGTCCAAGCAGCTATCGTAGCGGTTGGCAATAATGGCCTGGCTGCGCTTCTTGAACTCGTCCAGATCGTTGACAACCTCGCTGCCAAAGAAGGTAGTGCCATTCTCCAAAGTCGGCTCGTAGATGATCACAGTGGCACCCTTCGCCTTAATGCGCTTCATGACGCCTTGGATAGAGCTCTGGCGGAAGTTGTCAGAGTTAGACTTCATGGTAAGACGGAAGACACCGACCACAACATTGTGTTCCTTGCTGGGATCGTAGTCCTCATTTGCCTCGTATGCGCCAGCAATTTCCAGCACACGGTCGGCAATGTAATCCTTGCGGGTACGGTTGGATTCCACGATGGCTTCAATGAGGTTCTCCGGAACATCTGCATAGTTGGCAAGGAGCTGCTTGGTATCTTTCGGCAAGCAATAGCCGCCGTAACCAAAGGATGGGTTGTTGTAGTGGCTACCAATACGAGGATCGAGGCAGACACCTTCAATAATCTGCTGGGTATTCAGGCCTTTCATTTCCGCATAGGTGTCCAGCTCGTTAAAGTAAGATACGCGCAGGGCCAGATAGGTATTGGCAAACAGCTTGACGGCCTCAGCTTCGGTGAAACCCATAATCAGCGTATCAATGTTCTCCTTGATTGCGCCTTCCTGCAGCAGACCTGCAAAGGTGTTGGCTGCCTTCACAAGACGAGCATTCTCCACATCTGTGCCGACAATGATACGGCTCGGGTAGAGGTTATCGTACAGAGCCTTGGATTCACGCAGGAACTCCGGGCTGAAGATGATGTTATCGCAGTGATATTTTTCACGAACAGCTGCCGTAAAGCCGACCGGAATCGTAGACTTGATGACCATGATAGCATCCGGATTGTACTGGATGACCAGCTTGATGACAGCCTCCACAGCAGAAGTATCGAAGAAGTTCTTCTTGCTGTCGTAGTTGGTAGGAGCCGCAATGACAACAAAGTCTGCATCCTTGTAGGCGGCTTCTGCATCCAGCGTAGCAACAAGATTCAAATCTTTCTCTGCGAGGTACTTTTCGATGTACTCGTCCTGAATCGGAGATTTCCTCTGGTTGATAAGGTCAACTTTTTCAGGGATAATATCCACTGCCATGACCTCATGATGCTGACTCAGCAGCGTGGCGATAGACAGACCGACATAGCCGGTACCTGCAACTGCAATTTTCATTTTTTATCCTCTCCTCTTTACTTTATTATGCCATATAAAACTCTTTGTACCACTCGGCAAACTTTCGCAGACCTTCGCGCAGCGGAGTGTGCGGCTTGAAACCAAAGTCCCGCTCCAGTGCGCTGGTATCAGCGTAGGTTACAGGAACATCGCCCGGCTGCATGGGAACAAGCTCCTTGTGCGCCTCGAAGTCGTAATCGGCAGGAAGCACACCAGCACGAACCAGTTCCTCCGACAGAATCTGCACAAAGTCCAGCAGGTTTTCAGGGCTGCTGTTGCCGATATTGTAGATTGCATACGGCGGAATGGGTAGACCATCCTCGCCATTCTTCTTCTCCGGCGGCCTCTTCATCACACGGACAACGCCCTCGACAATGTCATCCACATAAGTAAAGTCACGCTTGCAATTACCATAGTTAAAGATCTTGATGGTCTCACCGTTGACCAACTTATTGGTAAAGCCAAAGTAAGCCATATCCGGGCGGCCTGCAGGGCCATACACGGTAAAGAATCGCAGACCGGTAGACGGGATGTTGTACAGCTTGCTGTAGGCGTGAGCCATCAGCTCGTTGGACTTCTTGGTGGCGGCATACAGGGACACAGGGTTGTCCACCTTGTCATCCGTGCTGTACGGCACCTTCTTGTTGCTGCCGTATACGGACGAGGAAGAAGCATACACCAGATGCTCCACAGGGTAGTGGCGGCAGGCCTCCAGAATGTTGTAGAAGCCGATCATATTGCTTTCGATATAAGCGTCTGGGTTGGTGATGGAGTAGCGAACTCCCGCCTGAGCACCCAGATTGACCACAATATCCGGGTGATATTGCTCAAAAATGCTGTTGATAAATGCCTTGTCCGCAAGGTTGCCCTTGATAAAGGTGTAGTTCTCGAACTTCTGGAGTTCAGCCAGACGAGCTTCTTTGATGCGGACGTCGTAGTAGTTATTCATGTTGTCCAGGCCGACGACCTTTTTGTCAGACTCTGTGGTAAGAATTCGCTTGGCGAGATTCGAGCCGATGAATCCAGATGCCCCTGTAATGAATACTGTTTTATAATCCACTTTTTCTTCTCCCCTCATATAAAGTCATTTCAGTCTATCTAAGTGAAACAAAATCCAAATTGCACTGATTGGATATCCAGCAGTGACAAGTAATCTCTTATACCAAGTATTGAGTTCCTTCATTACCGTTGTATAAGGAATATGAGAGAGCATAGCACAGCGCGAAGTGTTAACAATATATACCGGGACACGCTTATTATAAAAGAACTCATCGAAAAGCTCATTCGTATAAAACACCCCGGCGTGATAAAACGTTCGATATCTTTGATTCGTATGGACTTTTCCCTTTCCTAAGCTGTCCTCTGACTCTGTATGATACAATCCATACACATCATTAACACACCATTGATCATATTCTCTATTGATGACTTCCCAAACAGTATTTTCCAAAACGAATTTAGTATCATCATAGACAGGAAACTTATACCGAATGTGAATGTCAACTCTCCTACAGCAATGCTTCTCACCTTCATATTTCAGCAAAATTTTTCGCTGTGCCTTACCAGACTTTTCATTGATATCTTCTGGATATGGCTCACCAACCAATTGAAGGGTATTTGCGTCCATTTCCCTTCCCGATACACACCAGATATGGTCATACCTTTCTTTCGGTATCGAATTCCATGTTCGTATCATTAACTCTACTGCATTGGGTGTCAACTCATCATCCGAGTCAAGTGTAACAACATATTTTGTCTGGAGAAACTGATATGAATAGTTGACAGCTGTATGTCTCCCACCGTTTTCTTTCCAATAGTACCTTATAGGAAAATCCGCTTCTTTTTGTAATCTTTCAACTAGTTCTGAGGTTCTATCGGTTGAACCATCATCTATAATCAGCCATTCAAAATCTTTACACGTCTGGGCCTTTAAGCTATTAAACGCTCTTCTTAAGGTATGAGCTCTATTGTAAGCAGGTGTAAATACTGTTATCGTTTTCATCTGTTTTTCCTTCTTTCAAGGAACGTCATCAAGACAACCCTATTATTTCTATTTAATACAATGATTAACATATAAATCACTATGCAAACAAGTATTGTAACAATTTGCCTAAGGACGCTACCAGTTGGCCCATTCAATGCAATTGCAACAAGGCTCATGCAGAATACTGCGAAAAAAGTGTATCCGACATTTTTTACTACGTCAATAAATTTCACTTTAAACACTCTATCAAGTACCACTATATCAATTACAATCGGAAGCAACCGAATTAAGCAACTCACAACACTCAATGTATCAAAACCTGCTTTTGCAGATATATAAATGGCAGGAACGTAAACAAGCAAATATGCCACCTGTATATAAAAAGATACCTGCGGTTTACCTTTACTACGATAGACCTCGCTTGCCATATTGCTAAAAACAATAGTAAGAGAGCTAACTAATGCCCACAAGCCCATAAAATCGGTTACTTCCAGCCAAGAATTACCTAGCAAAATCTGAACTGCCAATTTTCTGTAAAGGCAAATACCAACTCCCATCGGAACAACAGCTAAAGCCAGCATTTTCTGAAATTTGTTAAAAGTATCCATATACTCTTTGGCGTTGTCCTGAGCTCTCGATAATGAGCTGAATAGCACAGGAGTAATTGCCGAAGTAAACAATGCCATATACGAATTGATTGTTGTCATTCCCGTTCTATATAGTCCTAGATAATAAGAATCCAGCACCCTTGCAACAATAAATATATTCGCTTGTCCTGCAAACCATATTGAAAGAGTTTCGCATAAATTCCACAAACTAAAAGACAGCATCTTCTTAAAGATAGTAAAATCAACAAGAATTTTAGGCTTATACTTTGAGAGAATGCAAACGGCAATTGCTATAAATGCTTGCTGGGATACAGTGCCGATGACTAGCGCCCAATACGATCTCAAGATAAAAGCTAAAGGAACCGTAACAATCAAAGGAACCAACGAACTTCCTAATCTAACGCAGAAAAGTGGCTTGAACTCTAAATCACGTCGAAACCTAGCTATAACTATACTTGAAAAAGAAGTACACAGAACAGCCAACGCTGCAACTGCCAAACCATTGGCCGCCTCTGGATTACCAACGGCATTTGCAAGCTGTTTGCGGAATACAAAAATCAGAAGATAAATAATAGAAGATAATGACAAATTAGCCGTAAAAGCTACATTTGAATTATCATTGAGTTCACCGATTGAATCATATTCCTTCTGTATTACATATTTCTGAAATCCGGCGTCTGTAAAAATATCAGCAAAACTAGTAATTATTGTAATTGACGCAACAACTCCATACGCTTCTGGTGCAAGCAGTCGTGCCAAAATCATATTAACTATTGGTGCAGCAATCTTTGCTGTTACTTCTGCCAACACAGACCACTTTGTTGCATTTGCGACCTTATTTGTCATTTTGCTAGTGTTCTCCTGTTTTTTACATTTTACTTCTGAGGAAGAACTATTCTTTCTCCCATTATCTTATCTGCTTCATATGTAATATCTGTATCCCACCCGCTTTGAGAGAAAAATGTCATTTCCCCGAAATAAACCTGTCCATTGATTTCGTATAGGTCTATCCGAACTTCCGGAATTCCTTTTGCAAGTTTTTCAGCGATTGAAATCATTTCATCATAGTTCTGAGGTCGAAGCTTTTTCAGTTCTGATACATCCAAATCTGGATACGGACAATATGGAAGATAGTTCCAGTTTCTATCAAAATAATGGTATCTTACTCCTCTAGACGAAAATCGTCCTTCACAAAGGAATACACTATCAAATTTCCCGTTAAAACACTGCAGTTTATAATCGGTCAGTTCTCCTCTATCTCTATCCTGCATGAACTTTTCAGCAATAATCCTTCTTTTTACATCTCTATAGGGGTACTCTCTTGAATAGAGAAAATAATTCTGTTGCAGTCCCTTATTCAACTCATACCGAGCCTTATCAATGTCCAGCTTACTTTTATCTTTGCAAATACACATTCCGAGGCCGCTATTATGATTACATTTTAACACAAATTGATTTGGCAATGACTCAAAATCAATGTCTTCCGCTTTATCCCAAACACCAAGCAAGGGGATTAAATACTTCTCTCCAATCATCTTTTTGATATATGCGCGGACTTCATATTTATCGACATACGTCGTATATTCAGGCCGTCGATTATACAATTTTAGCCATTGGAGCTTTTCGTTTAATGTAATCGGATTATCAAGGTCTAATTCCCTACCGAAAACAGCTTTGAATCTCCTGCGCAGATATTCTTCATCCGGCATAGAATTGTACTTTCCACGAGCCGAATCAAGTAAAAATCTGTAATCAGCATTCGTTAGATACTTAATTCCTGCAGCAATATATTTTGTCGGCTTATGCATATAACTACTCCTCTCAATGATTACTTTCACGGTTTAGACTTTTAACTTGCAAAAAGAAAATCATAAAATAGAAATAAGTATCCTTTGCGAAATATGACACCTGCATGAAATCCATTAGTAATTGTAAAATAAAAAAAGTAACACATAAAACCGTGATCTCATCATACTTTTTCATTCCGCTCATTAACCGCTTAAAACAGCACAAGTAACTGCTATAGAATGTAACGATTCCCAAAATGCCACCGCACGCCAAAATTTCAATATAATTATTATGTAAATACGTATCTCGCCCTATAATGAATAGCGAATTTCCAATCCCAATTCCCTGTATTGGTGTCTTGAAAAATTGTTCCAAGCCAATTTCAATGAACCATGCTCTTCGCATTGTAGATTCATCGACTCTTCCTTGCCCTGTAAACTGATTAAGTGTTTGAAGCAGTCTTTCTGTTACGGGTCTGAATGCCGGAATTGACCATATGGCCATAACCGCTAAAACACCAACAATACATACCAGAACAAATTTCAAGATTGTTTCAGCAGGTTTTGTACTTTGGCCGATGCTTCTAGTCATGTAAACGAAAAAAATACCAAACAACAAAATAATAAACGCTTTTCTGCTGCCAGAAGCAATAACCATTAGCAAGGCTGGTACTGAGAAAATTAGACTGATAGAGAAGTGTTTATTAATAATTTTGGAAAATGTAATTATTAAGGAATAAGCAGCCATCATACCGATGGCATTGACATTTGTAAATTCATTATCTATTCGATCTCCCGCTGCTATCAAAGATCTAATCGTATCAAGTCCGTAGTAGTATATTGCATATATAGCAACAATATATCCTGCCCACATTACGCAGTCCAGCAAACGCCTAGAGTCTTCGTCATCTCGATAATATGTATATACAAAATACATACATATCAATGTCTGCGCAACAGTAGACATTCTTTTTATTGTGTATGTTCCGTCAATCGCCCATAAATATGACGCAAAGCCATACAGTAAAAACAGTATAGTACAAAGATGAAATGGTTCAATTGCGATATTCACCTTCCAGCCATTTCTGATAGCCCCCAGCCCAAATATCACAACTGTTAGTCCAAGATAAACATACTTTCCCCATGTCTCCGTAGAGAATACCGTGAATGAAACCAGCCATAATGTTGTAAGCATTACGATTAGCTTATCAATAAATCTATCACTTGTCTTTTCCATCTATTTCACTCTCTGCAAACAAGTATTCAAGCCACTCGCTCATCACTGTCTCCGTGCGGAAACGAGCAGCCGACTCTTTTCCGTATTGTCCAAGTCTAATTCTTTTTTCTTTATTACTGATTACTTTCTCAATAGCATCTGTTAGTCCATTTGCATCACCACACGAAACCAAAATTCCACTCTCATTATTTCTAATCAAGGTACGAGGTCCCCCACAAGGACAATCTGTCGAGATTACCGGTATTCCAACTGCCATTGCTTCCATAAGCGCATTAGGGAGTCCCTCATAATCTGATGAAAGAACAAAGCAACTGCTCTGTTTTAGTTCATCTTTAACATTATCAACTTCTCCCATAAAGCTGACAAACGAATCAATTCCTAATTCACTTGCCAGTTCTTCAAGGTTATTTTCTTCAGATCCTTTTCCGCATATCTTTAGCTTATATTCCGGATGTTTCTTGTGAACTTGTGCAAATGCGTTCAATAAGAGTGCATGATTTTTCTGCGGGTAAAGGCGCCCCACTGTGAGAATAGTCTTATCCTCACCTTCCCATGTCGTGTTAAAAAAAGATGGATCAACAGGGTTGAGAATAATTCTTCCCTTTTTTTGAACTGCTGCAGGAAAATATGCCGAGGCTTCTTCTGTTTGAAAAACGCAGCCATTTGCAAATCGAAAAATGAATCTTGCAATCCACTTTTTCAGCCCCGTCCCGTATTCCTTATAAGGATCATTTCTTACAGAGACAACTTTTCGGCATTGCACTCCAATAGTGGCCAACAACATTCGATAGTTTGGTGGTCCCATAAACGAAAGGATGACATCTGGATTTTCCTTTTTCACTAATCTTCTTAGACCAATTACACGCGCGATATTTTTACTTTTTCCTGGTTTGGTGTTCTTATCTAAGAACACTCGATGAACGCGCGAATCAACTGAATACTCTGCCTTACCTTCTTCAGGAATAATATCATTTACAAGAACTGTATAAATTCCTCTATCAGAAAGGAATTTGCTCAAGACGCTCATAACACGTTGAGCTCCGCCTCTTTGCATTGAATCAATATAGAGAATAGCTTTTTTCATTTTAACTTTCCTTCATCTTGAGCTCATTTTTTCGAGATCAGCTTTCTATTATAGATTATTCACAGTAAAGAAACCGTATCGTTTTTACAAAGATATTACGATAGACTATTACCATCTACCAATTACCCCTACTACGAAAAAATCCACGCCATTACTATTTCAACGCAGTCACATTTTTCAAATAACTAACTGCATATGCATATATCAGTATTTTCTCCACACCATCTTATTGACCACGCCAGTGTAGCTCTGAATGATTTTGACGACCTTATCGGACACGTTCTCATCCACATAATCCGGCACAGGGATGCCCAGATCACGGTTCTTGTTCATCTCGACTGCCACGTCCACGGCCTGCAGCAGGTGGTCGCCGTCGATGCCGGCGAGGATGAAGTCACCCTTGTCCAGTGCTTCTGGACGTTCGGTGCTGGTGCGGATGCAGACTGCCGGGAACGGATGGCCCACGGAAGTAAAGAAGCTGCTCTCCTCCGGCAGGGTACCACTATCAGACACAACACAGAAAGCGTTCATCTGCAGACAGTTATAGTCGTGGAAGCCCAGCGGTTCGTGCTGGATGACACGCTTGTCAAGCACGAAGCCGCTCTGCTCCAGACGCTTGCGGCTGCGGGGATGGCAGGAGTAAAGGATGGGCATATCGTACTTTTCGGCCATTTTGTTGATTGCAGTGAACAAAGAGGTGAAGTTCTTCTCTGTGTCGATGTTCTCCTCACGGTGGGCAGAGAGCAGGATATACTTTTCCTTTTCCAGACCCAGACGGGCGTGGATATCAGACGCTTCAATCTTCTCCAGATTCTGATGCAGTACCTCCGCCATAGGCGAACCAGTGACATAGGTGCGCTCTTTGGGCAAGCCTGTATCCGCCAAATAGCGGCGGGCATGTTCAGAATAAGCCATGTTCACGTCGGAGATGATGTCCACGATGCGGCGGTTGGTCTCCTCCGGCAGACACTCGTCCTTGCAGCGGTTACCGGCTTCCATGTGGAAGATGGGAATATGCAGACGCTTGGCCCCGATGACGCTCAAGCAGCTGTTGGTGTCGCCCAACACCAGCACGGCGTCCGGCTGGATGGCGACCATCAGCTTGTAGCTCTCAGAGATGATGTTGCCCATGGTCTCGCCCAGGTCGGCACCCACGGCGTTCATATACACCTCTGGGTCGGCCAGCTGCAGATCGTGGAAGAACACGCCGTTCAAGTTGTAGTCATAGTTCTGGCCGGTATGCGCCAGAATCACATCGAAATATTTGCGCGTCTTGTTGATGACGGCAGCCAAGCGGATAATCTCCGGGCGGGTGCCCACGATAATCAGCAGCTTCAGCTTGCCATTATTCTTAAAGGATACGTTACTATAATCAGCCATTGTTTTTCTCCTCTCACACCGGCTCAAAGAAGGTGTCCGGGTGCTTCGGGTCAAAGATCTCGTTGCAGGTCATCACCGTCACCAGATTCTCTGTTTCAGACAGATTGATGATGTTGTGGGTCCAGCCGGGAATCATGTGGACAGCCTCGATCTTATCACCGGATACTTCAAACTCTACCGTTTCGCCGGTGTTGATGTTTCGCTCCTGAATCAAACCGTGCCCAGCCACCACAATGAACAGCTCCCACTTGGAGTTGTGCCAGTGCTGCCCCTTGGTGATTCCCGGACGGCTGATGTTGATAGACACCTGACCGCAATCAGCGGTGTGCACCAGTTCCGTGAAAGAGCCACGGTTGTCCACGTTCATCTTCAAAGCGTACTTGAACTTGTCAGTTGGCAGATAGGTCAGGTACAGGGAGTAGAGCTTCTTGGCAAAGGAGCCGTCCGGCATCTTGGGCATCATGAGGGTCGTGGGCTGTGCCTTGAACTCCTGCAGAAGATCCACGATTTCGCCCAGCGTGACCTTGTGGGTCACTGGAACGCAGCAGTAGCGACCGTCTGCTTTCAGAACAGTCTCCACACCGTCAAATTCACAGTGCTGCTCCTTGCCTTCCAGCAGTTCAAACATTCCCTCTACCAAATCGTCGATGTACAGCAGTTCCAACTCGGTACTGCGGTCGTTGACAGTGAAGGGCTCGTCATTGGCGACTGCCCAGCAGAAGGTACTGACGGCACTGTTGTACTTGGGGCGGCTATGTCCCATCAGGTTCACGAAACGGTAAACCGCAACCTTAGCCCCAGTCTCCTGAGCATACTGGAAGAACAGCTCCTCGCCAGCCTTCTTGCTGCGGCCGTACTCGCTGTTGCCGAAACGACCAGCCAGCGTAGCCTGAATGGATGAAGACAGCATGATGGTTGCCTTGTTATTGTGTTTTTTCAGACAGTTCAGCAGATCAGATGCAAAGCCAAAGTTGCCCTTCATGAAGTCTTCCGGGTTCTCCGGGCGATTCACGCCTGCCAGATTGAATACGAAGTCTGCCTTCTGGCAGTACTCGTCCAGCTCCTCGGCGGTGGAGTCCAGGTCATACTCGTAGATTTCTTTAATATCCAATGCCGGGCGAGTCTTGTTTTTCCCATCCCGGATGTTTTTCAGGTTGTTGCACAGGGCAGTTCCCACCATGCCCTTGGCACCTGTGACTAGAATGTTCATTCACTTACCTCTTTAATGTACTGCGGCGCAGTCCGGAATATCTGCGCCGTCCGGCACGGTTGCATGATTGCAGACCGTTGCGTTGCTGCCGATGCGGGCAAAACTGCCTACAGTTGCACCGGTGCGAACCACACTGTTGGTGTAAATCAGGGCGTAATCCCCTACCGCTGCATCACAGTGGATTTCCGTTCCGGCATTCAGCAGAACACCGTTTCCGACAGATGCACCATTCTGGATGCAAGCGTTTTGCATCACCACACAACCGCATCCCATCTTGGAATACGGACTGATATAGGCGCTGGGAGCAACGATATTGGGAAAAGCAAAGCCAAGAGCTTTTGCCTTCTCATACACCTGTGCCCGGAACCGATTGTTGCCGATACCCACAACCAGCAAGCCGTACTCCTTCCGCAGCTCCGGCAAATCAGCAAGACTGCCAACCACCGGAATGCCACAGATGTCAGTGCCCACAGGTTGCCCATCGTCTACAAAGGCACAGTCATATTCTATCATCGCTTGTTCAGCCACCATACGACCAAAGCCCCCGGCACCGACCAGCAGGAGCTTTTCCTTAGACATTGGGAATGCCCTTCAGCTCGTTCTGGACGTACTCGGTGGTCATAATCTTCTTGACGGTGCCTTCCACATCCAGACGGTTGGTGTTGTGGCTGGTGTAGGACTCGTCCGCCATGGTGTGGACCTCGCCCTTGACCACGAACTTGTCGTAGTTCAGGTCGCGGTTGTCGGCAGCGACGCGGAAGTAGTGCCCCATATCCTCGCTGCGCAGACGCTCCTCGCGGGTCATCAGAGTCTCGAACAGCTTCTCGCCGTGACGAGTGCCGATGATGTTGGTGCCGGTGTTGCCGAAGAGCTGCTGGACAGCCTTGGCCAGGTCGCCGATGGTGGAAGCGTCGGACTTCTGAATGAACAGGTCACCGGGATTGCCGTGCTGGAAGGCAAACATAACCAGATCCACAGCCTCGTCCAGGTTCATCAGGAAGCGGGTCATGTTGGGGTCGGTGATGGTAATGGGGTTGCCCGCCTTGATCTGGTCGATGAACAGGGGGATGACGCTGCCGCGGGAACACATGACGTTGCCGTAACGGGTGCAGCAGATAGTCGTACCACCACGCTCAGCAGCAACACGGGCATTGGCGTAGATGACGTGCTCCATCATGGCCTTGGAGATGCCCATAGCGTTGATAGGGTAGGCGGCCTTGTCGGTGGACAGGCAGACAACACGCTTGACACCTGCATCAATGGCGGCGTGCAGGACGTTGTCCGTGCCGATGATATTGGTCTGGACGGCCTGCATGGGGAAGAACTCGCAGGAGGGGACCTGCTTCAGGGCAGCGGCGTGGAAGATGTAGTCCACGCCGGGCATGGCATCCTTGATGGACTGGGGGTTGCGGACATCGCCGATATAGAACTTGACCTTCTTGGCGGCCTCTGGGTGCCGAGCCTGGAGCTCGTGGCGCATATCATCCTGCTTCTTTTCGTCACGAGAGAAGATGCGGATTTCCTTGAGGTCAGAATCAAGAAAGTGTTTCAGAACGGTAGAACCGAAAGAACCAGTACCACCAGTAATCATAAGGGTTGCGTTATCAAATGCAGACATTTTTATTGTTCCTCTCTATTATCCATTTCTTTTTTCAATTAGTTTTTTATGTTCAGCAATTTCATCTTCAGTAAAACGCATTTTGATGATCTTTGCCGGACACCCCCCCACTATAGCGTATGGGGGTACATTCTTATTAACTAAAGCTCCCGCTGCAATGACCGCCCCTTCCCCAACAGTTACTCCTTTGAGTATGGTCGAGTTAGCACCAATCCAATTGTCACCAGCAAATGTCACATCTTGATCATCAGTTGCACGTTTATCGGCATCCTTAATCTCATACATTCTTTTTCCGATAACATCAGTGCGATGATTTCCAGTAATAACTGAAACGTTTGGGCCAAACATCACATAGTCACCAATCTTAATCTGTGCGCGCGTAGACAGTAGTAAACAGTTTACACCAATAGAAACATAGCTACCTGTATGAACATTTTCCCATGTCCCTCTTGCTCCCTTTCCAATGTTCACATGGCTTCCATGCGATCCAAGTTGCATTTTCATCACAGGGACATATACAAGCTTATGCCATACTCTTTTAATCAGATTCCAAATTCGGAACACAAATCTCATGATATACCTCCTGAATCTGCTTGAAAACTGCATCATCCCTATATGAGCTTTCAACCTTATGCAGGTTCCACTTTGACATCTCAGCTCGAACTTTTGGGGGGCGAATGTTTTCAATAGCCTGAACTATTTCATTGCTAGATTGCGGTTTAATAATAACGCCACCTTTTGTTTCAATCATGTCAGCGTTAGAACCAACATCTGTTGCTATGATTGGCAAACCCGCTGCCATTGCTTCAAGCATCACCATAGAAAACCCTTCTGTATAACTGGGGAACAAAAAGGCATCCGCCTTTTTCATTATTTCCATGGCCTCATCATGGCTTTTTCTGCCATAAAACACGATATTCTTAGGTGCGTATACTTTTTTTATTTCATCCGAAACCGGTCCCACTAAGTGAAACCGAATATCTTCTTCCATGCTTGCAGCTTCTATTATTTCAAGTATTCCTTTTTTGGGTTTTACATGACCCACGTAAACAATATTCCTTAATGAATCCGACACTACGTATTTCGGTGCAATCAGGTCATGAGCTATCGCATTTGGAATCATACGAACTCGTGATCCTGAAAGTTCACTCACATAATCTAATGATGCTTTATTAAGAACTAAAACGCAATCTGCTCTGTTAAAAACATATTTTCCGATTCTGATTGCAAGCCTTCCTTTTAACTGATCCTGAATATTACAATGGCAGTGGAACACAATGTGTTTTTTATTTGCGAATACTACACAAAGTGCATCGCGCAAAATGCCGGTCTTACTACAAGATGAATTAATGTGAACAACATCTACTGACTGGGTACGAAGAATTTTCAAATAGTTCCTTAGAATGGATACCATTCGCTTTATTTCAGGAACAATTTTCATTCTCCCGCCTTTATGTAAGGCTCTCTCCCCAATAAATGCCGTATTAACCGTATATACGGTATTAACTCCGTCACTATCTCTCAGATACTGCTCAGTCCATGTGGCCATCCCTCCACTTGGTGGTGGGAGTGGTGAAACAAGAAGGATATTCATAATCTCCCCCCAACAATTAATTCCGCATAGTGTTTACTATTAGCTGTTCTGGAAAACGCCTTTTTATACAATATACTGTTATCAGTAATTGCGCGATTGTTTTTCAATTCTTTTATAGTATCAACGAGTTTATCTGCTTCACAGCTACCTAATACATAGAATCCCGGTTCACTTGACATCAATCTACCAAACTTCGAATCATTGCCAATGCAAAAGATAATAGGTTTTTGACACGCAATGCACGTTGCTGTCTTACTGGGTAGTGCAGTCCTATAAATATTGGTTGCAAGCGGAACAACATTTACATCAGCCATAGCATAAATGCTCGGAGCCAGCTCTGATGGCTGCATCGGCCAGAAAGAAATATTGCTTAATCCTTCCGCTTCGTGTTGAAGCCGTTCCTTATACATGCCATCTCCAAAAATATGAAAGTGAACATCTTCTTCATCCTGCATAAGTTTTGCGGTTTCCACTACCACATCTACATTCTGCATGGCGCCAATGTTGCCCGCATAAACCACATTGAACTTACCCGTAGATAAATACTTCGCAATTTTTTCGTTATATACGTCCTCATAACGGTACAAATTGTCAGTATAGCTCCAGTTATACACAACATCAGTTTTTTGCGAATCTGCACCTTTTTCAATCAGCAACTCTTTCATGTCTTCCGAAATTGTGATTATTTGATCCGCATGACGGTAGGCATATCGTTGCTCTGCAGAAAGAATCTTATACACTATTCCTTTCACACTGCCAATATAAGCAGCATTTTCTGGAAAAATGTCCTGAACATTATAGGTGAGTCGTGCCTTAGGCATATTATGCTTCACTACAAAAGCCATAAAGCCGGCCACATTACTAGACTGATTAAAAACTGCATCATAGTCTCTATACTTTTTGATCAGTCTTCTACATTTCCATACATACCTTAGTTCAACAAGATATCTTGCAATAAAATTGCCTTTTGATGCCAACTGACATGGAATACAATCAGTAGTCACTCCAAGTTCAACCAGCTCACTTGGCAATTTAGGAAGCGGACCTCCAGTATCCTTTTGAATAATGTGTACTGTGTGTCCGTCTGCATACAAAGCTTGAACTATTGCAACCAGCAAATGCTCTGATGGAGTCCTTCTGTCAAAGTTTCCTCCCATCCACATAAGTACTTTCATTTAGCTTCTCCAAACATCTTTTTAATACACATCTCAGTCGCACCTACACCATACTGAACGAACTCATCACGGAATCGTTTGGTGTTAGCACATTCCGAAACGTAATCTACATTCTTGATTCGCTGCAACAATTCGCTTTCGGTCCGGCAACTCTTATTGGGGTACTTTTCGTCTACTGCAAAATAAGTGCCACGCTCTGCAAGATAACTGTCATAATCGTATGCATAGCAGAAAATCGGGCGGCACAAAATCGAATAATCAAACGCGATAGCCGAATAGTCCGTAATCAGGATGTCCGCTGCAATCATCAGGTCATTGACCGCCGGATAATCGGATGCGTTACGGACAAAGTCGTTATACTCAACACCGAGCACCTTGGTCGTCTGATGATGAGCACGGAAAAGGACAACATACTCATTACCCAGTTCCTTCTCCCACTCATGAAAATGGATCGGAGGTTTGATTGCATAGGACTTGCCGCCATCCGTAGACTCGCGCCAAGTCGGTGCATAAAGGATGACCTTTTTGCTTTCCGGGATGCCGAGCTTCTTGCGCATTGCTGCCTTTTTATTCTCATCCGCAAGCCACAGTTCTTCATTGCGCGGCATACCACAACGAAGATAGCTGGACTCCCTCGCATTGAATGCGCTCTTAAATACGCGCTCATCATAGTCACCAGAAACCGTGAGGTAGTCCAGCGTATCAAAGTTATAATCCTTACGACCGGGGCAGTCATTGCCGATATACTTTAGAGCAATTCCGTGCCATGTATTCAAATAGACTTGGCCTTTTTTCTTAAACTTCAGACCGCGCTCAATATTTGTATTGGTAATCCAGTATTTAGCCTTCAGCGCCATCTTGAAGTACGCAGGGGTATCAATCTTTACAGTCTCCAACTCTGAAAAGTTTTCAGGATGTTCAAATGCCCAAACACAGCGATAGTCCTTGTACTCAGGGTGAGACTGCATATAGTCATACAGAACCTTTGGACTATCATTGAAGTTTTTACCCATAAAAGAGACAAAGAGAACCAGTTTGTCATCCGTTTTTAGGAACGTACCACATACTTTGAAAACAAAGCTCATAATTACAACATACAGCTTCTGAATGAGCTTGTTGTGTTTCAAAATGTAAATCAATCTATCCCTCATGAATCCAGCCTCTTTCTTCTCTCACTCACTACTACCGAAAATCTACCTGTTAGCTTTGTTACTGCGGATCTGTATTAATCTCATCATGTGAGGTCTTGCTCTCGCCATCTACTGCATTTGCATCATACAGATCGTGCTTGATTTGACTGGTGCTGATTTCCGGCGTTCTCGGCAGGTACACCACATCAACGCCCTCTTCTTTCAGGAAGTCAAACTTGCCCTTCCAGTCATCGCCCATGACAAAGGTATCAATATGGTACTCGTGCATATCCGAGCGTTTCTGCTGCCAGTTCTCCTCCGGGATAACCAGATCAACATAGCGGATAGCTTCCAGAAGCTGTTTGCGCTGCTCGTAGGTGAAATAAGTCTTCTTGTGCTTCTCGTTCCAGTTGAACTCATCAGAGGAAATCGCCACAATAAGATAATCGCCCAGAGCTTTTGCTCTTCTCAGCAGATTGATATGACCATAGTGCAGCAGGTCAAAGGTGCCGTATGTAATAACTCGTTTCATTCCTGTTCTCCCCGTATTCTTCAAAAGATTTGATTCAAAATTGATATCCAGAGCAGATTTCGTCAGCTCCGTTTTCTTCTCACGCTGCATCAAGTTGGCAACTGTTTGGGCGGGATCTGCCGCGTGATTGATAACAGCATCAACAGCTGAGATAATAGGAAGTTCCACTCCATACAGTTTTGACAATTTCATGGCGGCTGGCAGAGCATTGATGCCCTCGACAACCATACCCACTTCCTTAACCGCTTCTTCGGGTTTTTTGCCCTGTCCGATAAGGTATCCCGCTCTGTTATTTCGGCTATGAACGCTGGTTGCCGTTACAATCAGGTCACCCATGCCAGATAGACCTGCAAAGGTCTCATCTACGCACCCCATCGCCCGTCCAAGCCGGGTAATCTCTGCCATACCGCGTGTAATTAGCGCCGCCCTCGCGTTGTCTCCGTAACCAAGCCCTGCAGAAATGCCACTTGCAAGTGCAATGATATTCTTCAACGCGCCGCACAATTCGACGCCTTTCACATCGATGTTGGTATAGACACGCATACAGGTGTTGGAGAAAATGTCTTGAATCTTTTCTGCCACTTCAAGGTTGGTGCAAGCCGAAACAATCAGTGTGGGCATATCCAAGGCAACTTCTTCTGCATGAGTTGGACCTGAAAGAGCAACCAGCTCTATGCCTTGGTGCGTTCCGTCTTTTTGAAGCTCGTCCTTGATGACCTCGCTCAGCGTCAGCAAGGTATCCGTTTCTATGCCTTTGCCGACATCAACAATAATCTGGTCATTCGGAATAAAAGCTCTCGCCTTACTTGCCGTTGAACGAACAAAAACGGACGGAACCGCAAAAATGAGAACGTTCTTGTCCTCACAAGCGACCTCGATATTTTTTGTGAATTGAATCTGCGGGGGAATCGTCATACCCGGCAAATTCGGATGAATGCGTGTGGATGAAAGATCATCAATCTCTTTTTCAATTGCGGACCACATCACCACCCTGTGGCCCGTATTCGCCAGCATCCTTCCGAGGGCAGTTCCCCATGTGCCGGTTCCCAGAATTCCAATTTTACTCAACCCAACAATTCCCCTTAACCATAAAGTGTATCGATATGAAAAACTGCCCAGACTCAATCTCAAAGAGTCTGAGCCGTTTATTCCTTATAAAGCTCTACTAATCGTCCTCAGCAGTGTGAGTCACACTGCCGCTATGTCTTGTACCGCCACAATGAACGTTTCTGCAACAAATCTGCGCCAGCCGCTCACCGAGCCTTTGCTCACACTCGTCTGTGTGAGCATCTCATCAGCGCGGAGGTCTTTCTATGTCCCTTTGTTATGGAAAGACCTTTGTTTATACCCGATATCACATTCTCTAAAAAATGCCGTAATATCAACACTTTTCGGTGTTTTCTACGTTCATATCATCTCGGTGGACTCTGGCATAAACTCAACCTACTGTAACAATCATCTGTGAGGCTCATTTTCGGCTCATCATCTCGCAACAGTAACCGCTTCGTTTATTCCTGACTCCACAAAGCATTGAAATATGCCGTAGTATCAATACTTTTCAGCGTTTTCCTCATCTTTTCCGCTTCGGTGGACTCTGGTATAAACATCTTTTTACCGTAGCGTCCTTATGAGTAGCACACTCTTATCTTCAAGACCAATTTCAGTCTCAGATGATATTTTCATCGTCCTGCAAGGCTCGCAGAATGATAATGTCATCGAAAGACCTATGTTTATGCCTGATGCCACTTTCCGCAGATTCTTGCTTGATTTTTGTCTATATTGCTATAAAATCGAGCCATATTACCATCAATTTTTGCCACTCATGGCAGTCGTCTGCCCCTCGGAAACGCCCTCGGTGCTTTCAGGCATAAACAGGATCTTCACCGTAGCCAGTATGATCTTCAGGTCCTCGACCAGGCTGGGGTGGGCAATATACATCAGATCCATTTGCAGCTTATCATACGGTGTGGTGTTATATTTTCCGTACACCTGTGCATAACCGGTGAGGCCAGCCTTCGCCTGCAGACGCAGCGCAAACTCCGGCATTTCTTCACAGTACTGTGCGGCAATCTCCGGGCGCTCCGGGCGGGGACCAACGATGGACAGGTCACCCTTGAGGATATTCAGCAGCTGGGGCAGCTCATCCAGGCGGCAGGCACGGATGATATGACCGACCTTGGTGATACGGTCATCCTTGTCACCGGTGGAAAGGCGAGCCACACCGTCCTTTTCTGCATCCACACGCATGGAGCGGAACTTCAGGATCTCGAAGGGCTTACCATCCTTGGTCAGACGCACCTGCTTATAGAATGCAGGGCCGCCATCCGACTTCACCGCAATCGCCGTGATCAGGAAAATCGGGCTAAGAATGATCAGGGCCACCAGGGACAGCACAATGTCCATTGCACGCTTGACAAAGAGGAACTCCGGCTTTGCCATGTATCGACCGACTCGCAGCACCGGAAGGTGAAGCATGTGCATCGGCCAGGCACCACTCATCAGAACATCGCCCACACGAGGAATGATGAACGTATTGATGTCGTTCATCACACAATACTTCAGGATGATGTTACGTTCATGGCTGTGGACGCCGCTGAGGAATACGGTCTTCATACCATCCAAAACACTCAGATCTTCCAGGCACTCCTCTACGCTCAGAACTTTTTTCACCTCGTACTTGCTGTCCAGACCGTAGTCCTGGATCAGCTTTTCCATACCACGGCGCACATCATAGACCACGGTGGTAGGCTGCGGAGGGAATGCTTTGTAATACCAGCGATGTGCAACCGCAGACCAGATGCCAGCCATCACAAACTGCCCTGCAATGGCAGCGATTCCCGGCAGAAGATTGCACAGCTTCGTGGCCATCAGGCAGATCACAATGTAAAAGATCCCGTCCGTCGCCATCGCCGCCAGGACCTGACCGTACATCAGCTCGGAAACTCGCTGCATGGACATCCAGAATGCGTCATAGGTCTTGCCCAGCAGAATAAACAGCACCGCATATAGGCCCAAAATAACTGCATGGCCCTGCCAAGTTCCATCCAGCGGTGTTTTTGCCGCATAGTACCAGACCCAGCAAGCCGCAAACGGAAGTGTGATCATCACCACATCCAATACCTTTACGAGTCTCAACATTACATCGTGCCGAATTTTTGTCATAATTCCCTAACTACTCCTTTGTTCTCGATTCAACGCTTCCGGCTCTTTTTACAGCCATTTTGAGGACCATGAAGCCGCTTGCCCCGACATTTTCGTCGTTATCCACTTCCAGGCAAATAAAAACCCCGGGCGACAGATTCGTCCAGGGTCATTTCAAATGCGATGCGGCCACACTGTTTTAGCAGGTTTCATCTTCCTGTGTCATCAGAGGTCCCATGGGGCAGCTTTCTTGCGCTGCTCAGTCCGCAAGCCAGCCCTCCCAAATCAAAATCAGGAAGTTACTGCACCATCGCGTTCTATCAGGCGGTTTCTTGCTGGTTATGTACAATCGCAGAGACCGTCGGGTTATCCCCAGCCGCAACTCCAGGGGCACCTTTCATCCCCGTGGGAAAAGATGCCATGACTCCTTGGATCTTTTTCTCATCACAACCACTATTCTACCATAAATCCCATTATGTTACAAGATTTTGCGGCAGGTTTGTGGTTCAGACGCCTCCAAAAAAGGGTCCGTAAAATCAGTTTTTTCCATATTGTATCCAAGATTCTCCGACATCGTCTTTCCACCTGCAAAAAATCAGTCTCTTCCCTCCTCGCTGTAAAGGACACCTGTCTATTTTTGACCTATGCTGGGGAGATTTTACTACTCCCCCTTCCTACTATATTGGACACCTATTTGAGATTTTTAACCACCCCCGGGGGCATAGAGGGAAAAACGCCCTTTCTCCACCCTGTATAGGAATTGTAGCCCTCTCTCCTCCGCCGGGAGCTTGGTAACGATCACAGGCGGTCCCTATTCCATCGGGCAAGGAAACAGGCAATCAAGACGCCACCGTCCCAGAGCCCCACAAGATTCCACATAAGTCATCTTATAAGTCCCAACAATTGGACTTGTCCTCCTGCTATCATATTGTCAGACCCAAGGTTTCATGGCAGCCCAGCGATCCTGTTTCATAAAGCAAGGAAGGCCGGCAGTGGCGTTCCACACGATCGTAAGGCGAAGGACCAGGTGTATTCCAACGTCAGACCAGGCCCTCTGCCCAGTAGGAATTTCCAGGGGAAAAGCTGCATCAAAAGCAGATAAGTGCACCACCAATGTCCCACCCTATGCAGTAGGAAAAGGCCACCCGGAGCGGCGCAAAAAGCATCGAACACACGCAGTAAAACGCAGGAGAACGACATCATGTGTAGAACTGATTCATCCTTTTTAGGTCTGTTGGGTCTGGGGTCTTCTGCGAGTATCATGCAGGACAGTCCATTAGCCAAAAGAAAGCTGTTCATAAAGCTGTCGTAGAGATGGGATATGTCGGTCCCCCTGTTCTGCGAAAGAAAACGCCCTGCCGCTCAGTGACGAGTAGCAGGGCTCTTCTAGGTTTGTGCTGTTTGGTGCCGGGTCAGAGTTGTCGTGTAACGCGATTTCCTTTTGACAGCTTAAAATTCAGTCATCAAGCGATGTCCACGGTGTAGGCGGCCTTGTATTCTATGGCAGAACGTCACATTTTTTATGTACACTTTTTAATGTATCAAATCAAAACCGAGCCACACAGCACTTATCTGCGTCAATTATTCGAGATGTTTTACCCTGATCGAATCATCGCCCGTTCCTCATGGGCGTCGTATTCGTGAAGCATGGACAAAGAGCGATCTTTGTGTGCATATTTTTCACTTATATGCAATTAAAAGGTAGCTTGGCGCATTTTTTGCTAGTCATATATATACGTTATACCAAATTTTGCGCCACCAACTATAGTCATTGTTTCATCAACGTCCAGAAAGTTTTATTGCGATTCTCATTTCTCTTATTCTCTCTATCACTTACAATCTTAACACCATAACATGGAAGGAATTTATTCAAACCCATCTGACCCGGCTCTCTCCCTTGATATCTTTCAATATAGCCAAAACTCATAATTTTTTCTGTCATTTCCTCTGAATCCATCGGTTGATTCAGGTGTGCATAGAGCCAATCCTCCAAATCCTTGAACCGGTACGCTTTGATGGGTTGGTGTAAGTTAAACATCGCATACTTCATAAATGACTCCGGATAATTCATTGTGCTGATCATGTCATCAAGCGTTTCGATATCGTGTTCTACCTGTTGAATCCCCAGCGGATTGATATGGTATCCAGTGACTACATTGTGTTCCAAAATTTTACTCTTATCGATTCTCTTCTGAATCACTTCCGGATCGTCACTATGCAGATATTTATCAAATTCTTCTTCACCCGCCATGTACGCCTGCGCTGGCAAATACTTGTTCAACAGCATCCTACGAAACTTTTTCAACCCACTGTTTGTGCCCCAATACCAGTCAAGACTATAATCCCTGAAATAAACAGTACAGGTGTCATCTGCGTCCAAGGAACGCTTGCGTCCGAGCGACTGAGCTATTTCCAGAGGATTCCATTGGTCGATAAAAATATGCTTCACACCCCGATCTTTCAACCCGATTCCCACACCCATAGCCTTTGTCGTGAACAGAATATCCTTTAGCTGCTGGCCATCCTTCACGCAGACCGACAAATCGCTGTACTTTTTCCGATATCTTTCGTTGAAAGGGGAACAATAATAGGCGGCTGTGTCGCCAAATATTTTTTCCATTTCAGCCAGATCATCACCAAGCTCCACGAACACGATCGCTTTTTCGCCCACTGGAAGGCGTTTCAGAATTGTCACCAGATTGTGTCGGGCATAGAAATAGGCGGCTTTGACGTACTCATAGTGCTGCGGCAGCCTATAGATCCGTTCAGGCTGCGTTGGACCGCCTTTTTCATCCAGAAGTTTCCAAGTGTCCCGCCCGGTCGCACTCATATAAATCACGGTATGATCTTTCTCTGCCTGTAGGAGGGCATCAAATGAATAGTGTGTATTGATGTTGAAGGCTGAGAACTCAGACCAGTAGTGGCATTCATCCGCAATGATAATTCGATGTCTGTCCAATAGCTTCTGAAGGCTTCTATGATCGGATGCGTCTCCTTTACAGAGCTGCTCAAGTTTCTGGTAGGTTATAACGGTTAAGACCTCTTCATACAGATCCCATTCCTCTTCCGAAGCATCGCCGAACACTGTCAAGTATTCTTCCCTGCGTCGGTTTTCCAGATCTTCATGCAAAAGCGTCAATGGGCAAAGCATAAGGATCCGGTTGTCACAATTTCCCTCCAAAAATTGATCAACCGCCCATCCAGCCATCTTCCGGATAACGAATTCACTCTTGCCCCGTCCGGTCCCCATATCCAGAAGGACTCTTCCATTTCCCCAATGCTGGAACGCATCACCGATCAGCTCCGAGGCATACGCCCACCGTTCCTCCGCCGCCGGGGCGTCCTCTCCTGTCTGTTCCAATAGCACAATTGCTTCTGGGGGCACCACCTCCACCTCTGGCACGCCCTGTACGGTTCCATCCCCAGCGTTCTCCCATGCTGTCAGGGCTCCTACCGCATCTGGCACATTCCCCTCTGCAGTGTCTGGGAGATCGTCCGGCATCGTGTCTGCAGTTCTTTCTGGTGCACCGTTGCTCGGCACAGCCTCCAACATACCGCCCATTGAGGTGTCCAACACATCAGCTCGCACAACGTCCTGTGGAGCGTCTGGCAAGTCCTCCCATACCGTGTCCTGTGGAGTGTCTGGCACCCTCTCCGGTCTCATAGTACAGGGGATATCCTCGGCGGCTTGCTCCGTGGCGTGGCTGGCCGCCCTCTGTGCCTCCTGCTCCGCCCGCTTCTCCTCTGGGGTCATCCTATTCCAGCACAGAAATCTGTCTACCTCCTCTAAGGACTCCTGCACGGTCATCGTCTTTGGGTCCTTGGAGGGGTGAAATTCCGGCTCGTCCTCCTGGGGCACCATCAGATGATCAAAGACACCGCCAGGCGTCACTGGTTTCTCTATAGCCCTCTTCATTGCGTCTGGTCCTCCTATAATAAGGCGCACAGCCCAGCCATCCTGCCAGACCATGCGCCGGTTAGTATGCGCCTGCCCAGAAAAAATCTCTGTTCAAACGCCTTGTTCTGTGATATTATAGGAATGAGAATGAACATCACACATCATTCCCGTCCCTATAGCCGCTTTACCTGTTGCGACCAGGTAAGGCGGTTTTTGTTTTACTGTTGTGCATGGGACCTTGCCTCGAGTGCTGCCGTCGCTTCTGCAAAGGTCTGCATGGCACTGCTGTAGCCGATTTGGAACGAGTGCTCGGCAACGGACGCGACCAGCCCTTCCAGAATTTCAGATAGGGTCTCGTTCTGTGCTTCACCCAAATACGGTCGAACAAGCACATCCAGCTGATGAAAGCTTGCCTCCACAGCACTTTTGAACTTTTCCTGACTCTGCTTGATTTCGTCAGCGGTCTGAAATACATCCTTTAAAAAGCTCATTTTAATCTCCTTTTTTATGTAGCACCTTCCGGGGTGTTATTGACCTTCTGCGCCTTGAGCCATTCCATCAGCCCTTCGCAGACGATTTGATAGCTGTTGCCCACCTTTATCACAGGTTTTTACCGATAAACACCTTGCATGGGTCAGGCATTTTTGTTTACGATGGCATATTACCAGCACATGGCTCATCAAAATCGTAATTCGAGACCCTCTGGTACACCTCCTCGACAGTCTCATCCGTCACGCATGTGATCAGCAGCTCCGGCTCTCCCTCCTTATTCAAGAAAGGCTTGATCCGCAGCGTTGTGCCGTCGTCCAGATTGATCAGCACCCCCTTGCACATGGGCGCATGGTAGAAGCAGGGCAGGATGCACATCTCCGTGTCGGCCGTTTTTCCAGCCAGCATGATGTTGAGCACCGTCTCTGCGGACTGCTCCTCTTCACGGCTCTCGGGCAGAAAATTTCCATCATTAAAGTAAAGTTCCAGCATATAGTCCCTCCTATTTATGCACAATTGTTTCCGTTCTTCAGAGCCAGGTCCAAAACATCGTCTGCAGGGCTGATAGACTCCAGTAGCTCCTGGACCTCACTCTTCAGCCGCCGGAATTCGCCGCACAGCTGCTCCCACTCCGTCAGTTTCTCGCTTGCAACCCCCTCCCGGAGCCCACGCCGCACAGCTTCTGCTAACGCCTCCTCCAGCCTGGTGTGGTAGGTACAGACATCGTACTCCAGCTTGCCGTCACCTTTCACATGAGCTTTTTTCAGCATATAGCACACACTGCTTGCGTCCAGATAGTAGTTGTCAAAAATCTTTAGCATAGAATGCCTCCATTATTTTTTACCATTGTTTTTTCAGGCGATATACGGCCCAGGCTCTACGAGCTATCCATCCTGTGCTCCCTCCTTGATTTGTTGTATTTTAAGACGGACCAGCCAACTGCCCCCCAGTGACCCGGGAATCAGTCCAACCAATCACCCATCAGGGCTATGGGATTTTAAGCTGTTTCCAACACCACATACTTTCTCCTCCTTTCTGCCCCCATACAACGGCCTTTTCCTTGCAAAGCACCACAGCCTTGCAAGGTTGCAGTGCCCGTTTATGTTCTTTGCATCGTTGTTTTTATCCAACTTTGCAATCTTGCAACCGTTATGCCACCGCAGCACCCTGTTCAAGGCCCGCAACCCAGCAGCAGCCACCCTCTAGCGTCTTTTGCCGGATGTTTTTGACGATCCCCACACGGCTCAGATCACTGCGTGCATGGTTATAGGTGCTGTCACTGCATCCAGTTTCTTCCTGAACCAGCCTCTGCAGTTCCTTGCTGACCATGCACCTGTCCGGGGCGGCATTCAGCATGGCCAGGATCCTACTCTGAACACCTGCATACTTCGGAGCCGCCCGATCCGGCTTTTCCCGGCAAAAATCCTCATCCTTCCAGTCCGAGGTCGAGTCAAATTTTGCCCTTGCCGTCTCAACCCCCTTGACCGTCACCGTCTCCGTGGTAAAAAGGATCGTGTCTGCCGGGGCATCATAGCTGCTCTTCTCGTGAGAGACGTAGATCTTGTTGCCGTTCTTTGCATGACCCATGATCAGCACATTGCGGGCAGTATCCCAGAGCTCGCCTGAGCCATTGAGGCGTTTGCGCCCACACGCACCTGGATTTTTGTTGGTATGGGTCACCAGCAGGATCGCAAACCCGTGCTGCTGCGCCTGCATCCGCAACAGCTGAAGCAAATTCCGGATCTGCTGACGATTGTTTAGATTTACAGAATCTGGTAAAAACGCCTGAAACGGGTCGATGACCAGCAACAGTGGGTCCCCTGCGGCGATCCAATTCATCAGGTCCGGGTCCCCAAGCTGCGGCATCTTATGCATCTCCTCGTAGTATGTATCGGGAGCGATCACAGCAACCTTGTTCAGATCCGCCCCTGCGGCATCCATCCGTGGGCACAGCACCGTGTCGATAGGGTCCTCGCCTGCCAAGATCACAATGTTGCCCGTCCCTTCAGGTGCCTGGGGGAAAAACTCTGTGGCCTCGCCCGTCGTCAGCGACTTTGCAATCTGCGCCACGAACTGCCCCTTGCCTACGCCTCCATCACCGCAAAGCAGCGTGATTTCGCCACGGTACAGGAACCCGGAGGCCAGCTTCTCGCATTTTTTAGGCGTCACGTTGCTCAGCCGCCGGAGCACTCCTCCGTCCTGGGCCAGCACATCCAGCACACTCCCCTCTCTCATGGCAGGGGCTGTGGGCTCTGCAGCGAGTGCAGTATCCTGTACCGCCCCCTCGTCAGCCACCTGTGCCTTCATGGGCAACTGCAGCAGATTCGTATTGAAAATGTCATTTTTTTCCATGTTCACATTCCTCCTTGTCCAAATAAATTTTTGACGATGTTCAGTTTTCAAGGTACTTCACCCCACTTTCACAGAGGAGCCGTCTGCTCCGCCGTTCAGGGTCAGTTTGCGAGTCGCCTCGGTCACCGCCCCCACACACAGGGCACGCTTGTCGGGATGTCGAGCTCGTCCGGGGCTTGCCGGCTGTGCTCTCCTCCGTGGGTGCACAAGCATATCACACCTCGAAGGATTTGTCCAGTGGTTTTTTGAAAAAAGTCCACCAGACTGGCTACAAGGCACTTCTGGATCATTTTCCAGATTCTCACCGTAAATCACTGCTAAGGCAGTAAAAATCCGATGTAGAGCCTCCTAGCCGTGTTTGCGTCCACATAAACACCATATCATAGGTCGTTAAAACTGTCAAGAGCTGCTCGCTCCCTTCTGCCACCCACACAATCAGCCTACCAAAATACTGGTTATGTAATTTTATTGGTTTATTCTGCCCCCCGTAATCCGTGGCATATCATATCAAAACACTAGGCATTCAGTTTTATCGTCACGTTTCATTTCAGCAGCCCGTTCTTATACATATTAACATACTTGTTATGTAGTATTATTGAGGTCAACTCCACCATAGTGCCTACCCCAGTTTCCGTATGCTACTGTTGTCAAAGCTCTCGATTTCCGCTCCTGCACTTTCCTCAGTCATTTGAATCTATCCTGTTGAATCCAAAATGTTGCTTTTCGTATTAGGATTCCTGAATTCTAAATCAGCAAAAAATCACGAAGTTTTGCGCTCATTCTTTGTCAAAGTCATTCATCTCACCTTATTATAAATAGATGAGTACATTATTATATAATATATATGCGTTCCACAGCCTTTCTTTGGCGCAAGCATTTTCTTCGCATCATCGTCTATTTTATTCATTATTTCTCAAGTCAAAATGTTTCTATTCATAAACAGATATTGACTCCGTTCAGCACTTCTTTATATTTTCGTTTTTTCATCGTGTATACGTCATTTGACGTCAATTGAATTTTCTGCTTTCTGTTGTTTTCTCCTACATAATCGAATCAACAATGTTTAAACAAAAAAGCAGCCCCACCACCCGGCGGAACTGCTCCTATGCACACGATCTTCTATTCTTTTACAGGTTCATCAAGGGGCTGGTCTGGGTACCCCGGTCCACGATGTCCTTATCCTTGATGCCCAACAGATACCGCTGGGTGATCATGATATTGACGTGCCCCATCAGGCGAGAGACACTGTACAGGTCCAGGCCATTCTTCAGCTGCATCTGTGCAAAGGTATGGCGGCAGGTGTGGGGGCTGACCCGTACCGAGGAGGAGACTCCCACTTCCTCTGCAGCGTGCTTCAACATCCGGGCAACTGCTTCATCCGTGAGGGGCTTGCCTGTTTTGCTGAGGAAAAGGTTTCTGTGGCAGGTGGGGCATTCTTTCCGGTAACCATCCCGGAGCGCACAGTATTTGATGAGCTGCTTGGACAGTGCCGGAGATTTCGGTACCACACGCTCCTTGCCGCCCTTGCCATGCTTCACCAGAATGTAATCCGGTTTGATGTCCTCGGGCTCCATCAGGATCATCTCGTTACAGCGCATCCCTGTGTCAAACAGCAGCATGATGATGGTCTTGTTCCGCACCTCCAGAAAGTCCTTTCCGTCGTAGAACTGGATCATCCGCTTCATTTCTGCTGCGGTAAAGGTATCAATGATGGTCCGGGGCTGCCGCAGTGGCTTCACCTTTTTGGCCGGGTTATCTCGCTCCTCCAAATAGCCCTCCTCCACCAGATAATTGAACCAGGTGCGCCAGACCTTCAGCAGGTCGTTGATGTACCGGGGCGTATTGCCTGCATCCTGCTTTTCCTTCATCAGGTCCCGAAGGTGCCGTGGGCGCACATCCTCCAGTTCTGTGATCTGCTTCCGTTCCAGAAATTCCAGCAAGAACCGGGTAGATGCCCGATAATTCCGCAGAGACCCCTTTGCCAGGTGGCGGCATTCACAGTCATACAAAAATTCGTCCCGAAGCTCCTTCAAACACATAAAAAAACACCCTTCCTTTTGCGGCGGACCACAAAAAGAAGGGCGAAAAATACCTAGATATGGTTGTCGTACCTAGTCAGGCTTGTTCGTAGTTGAGCAAGACAAACTCCGGCCGACAAATCATCCAATTTTTAACGCAGCTGCGTGATTAGCAGTTCTCAGCGAAGTACTTAATGGTACGGACCATCTGAGAGGTGTAGGAGTTCTCGTTGTCGTACCAGGACACGACCTGAACCTGATAGGTGTCATCGTATCTACGCTAAATTTTCACGATTTTTTTGTGATCGTTCATAATTTCGAAACAACAGTTACAGTACCACAGCATACCGTTGTCGTACCAAAACCAGCTTGTTCGTATCAAAGTTATACCACGTTTAGGCGTTATTTTCAAGTTCTTTCGCGATTTTTTGTTTTAGCATTATTCTATACATTTTACTTCTTTTTTACGCGCATATAATTTTCACGTAGTATCGTGTACTCCTCGGAGCGTCCGGGGTTCGCCCTGCCCAGATGCGCTCCTCTGATGTCTCTTTTGCTAAAATTTCGCCGGACATGATTTTAGGCCATGGTGTGGGAAACAATGCTTTTTGTTTGACATAAAACATATATTACATTACGACCCAACAGTTACATATATAAGCACCTGTATATCAGCTCTTGGCAACATACCCGCGCTTATTCATCTTCTCCTTCACTTCGTCCGGCACATCAATCAGCCCAAACCGATAAAACACCCCGTAGATGTATGTCACGCCCCGAATATCACCCAACGCTTTCGGACGGTCAACTACTGCTCCGACCTCTTTTACATTGCCCAGCGCCAGCAGCACCGAGCTCCACGCCAGACTTTTGCTGTTCTCTCGCCTGTCAATCCAGAGCTCTTTTGTGTATTCGCCACTTCTGCCTTTTCGTATTTCATAAGAGAATGGCAAGCCGGAATAGGTCTTAAAACGCACTTTTTGATAGATCAGAGCCGTCTCCCACAGATGCTCCTCTGTCGGCGCTGCTCGCAGCTTCTTTACTGCCCTGTATCTCCGCTGCCGCTCTGCCCCAACACTGATCTTCTCTTTCTCTGTACTAGGAAAGTACACGCCTTTCTGATATGGTAGGTACGAGGTAACGGAGGCTTTGGAGAGTTGAAGAGTAGAGGATGTTGAGAGGATGTAGAATTACTGGCGTTTCCGTGCAGCTTTTTCAGCATCAACAATATCTGCTTTGGAATAGGAATTTCCCGGCGGGAGGTGCGGGTTTTGGGCGTTTGGATGACCACCTTCGTGTGACCATCTCCGCAGGAAATTCGGCAGACCGTCCGGTTAATTTTCAGCGTTCCGAGTTTCAGGTCGAAATCGCCCCATTGTAAGCCGCAGATCTCGCCAATACGCAGACCCAATTCCAGCCCTAATAATAAGCCGATTTTGCGGGGCGTGGGGTTCTCCTGTACATAATGATAAAGCCGTTGCTGCTCCACCGGAGAGAGCGGCGCAGAAATTTTGTCGATGGCTTTTGGCAGCGCTACTTCCAGCTCCATCGGACGAATCAGGCGTAAATGTGCGGCGTACTTGCAGATACGTCGCAGCATCGAGAGGCATTCCCGGGCAGAGGAGTTTCCCAGTGGCGTGTGTGCGGCATCCGTAGGCACGATGATCTGCTGCATGGCCTGTTCCAGAAAGCTTTCCTCAAGGGAGGCGACCGGCGCTTTGCTCAAAACCGGAAGAAGATACTTGTGCAGTGTGTACGAATAATGCGCATAGGTGGATTCTTTTATGCTGTTCCGCAGGGAATGCAGCCACACCTCGGCCAGTGCTTCAAAGGTCAGGTCGGTTCTTTTCAGCTTGTAGAAACCAGCCTCTGCTTTCTTCTGAATCAGCACTCGTTTGACCTCTGCATAGACCGTTCCGTAGACGTAGCCCCACTGGATTTTGCCTTCCGATGTACGCGCTTTGATATAGCGGCCTTCCCACCGGCCATCCTTGCGTTTGCGTATATTTTCTCCTCGTCGTGCCATTTTTGTTTCCTCCTGCGTCTTGGACACCCATCTGACCACTTATTTTGTTCACATGCGTTTTCGTCTGGATTTTTCATGCGAAACTGGGCATTGTGCAAAAAACTTCCACTTTCACGAAGCTTTTTCGAAGGCCATGTGGGATACATTTATATAATTTTCTATTGAATCCCAGATATAACCATGATAAAATAATAAGAGAATTCAAACAACGATGTCGAAAGATCGGTATCCTCCATTTTCCATATGGGGGATACTTTTTTGTTTTTCGAGCATCATTTTCTTAACGCAAAAAGACCCCTGCCGATCACATTTCTGTGAAAGACAGAGGCCTTCTACTACTTATGATTTAATTCGGTCTGGGGAGATGAAACAACGATCTCATTCTACCGGGTCAGTGTCCCCTTTCAGATTTTTAACCACCCCCGGGGTGCCTGATGCGGCATTTTCCTGCTCCATTCGAAGGCGTACTGCCTCCATGATGTATTCGGTCACACTTTTCCCTTCTTTTTGGGCTGCTACCTGAACCGCCTCTTTGTTGGGGAAGGCATCCATCCGAACGTCAAGAACAATTATTCCAGCAAAAAACGGGTCGCAGCCTTATAATTGCGCACAGAGCCTTTAGCCAGATGGCGGCATTCACAGTCATAGATAAATTCATCACGGAGATCTTTCAAACACATAAAAAAACACCCTTTCCTTCATGGCAGACCACAAAAGAAAGGGTGAAAAATTGCTAGATAAGCTTATCGTACCAAATCAAGCTTGTTCGCAGTTGAGCAAGACAAACTCCGGTAGACAATTCAGGCACTTTTTAACGCAAGAACGTGATTAGCAGTTCTCAGCGAAGTACTTAATGGTACGGACCATCTGAGAGGTGTA